>ERZ894203.1458-NODE-1458-length-12584-cov-73.365472_pt1 | contig 12584 bp, 12 predicted proteins | sample MGYA00380286_ERZ894203 | MGnify/ENA primary metagenome ERZ894203 (study PRJEB32331, sample SAMN06328484) | human gut metagenome | biome: human gut microbiome; feature: stool | host: Homo sapiens | collected 2014-02-06 ... | reverse complement strand
TGGACGAAACGCTCGATGTCGAGGCCAAGAGCCATGTCGAAATGTTCCACCATTATCTTTATATATGTTTTCCATCAGAATAAATCAGAAACAAAAGGAATTTATAATAGCTATATATCAATGTTTTACACTATTTTTCAAAACAGATGATAAATTCCTATTTTCGCTAAATCGGGTTAATTTTGTTACTTTATTTGCTACTATTTTGTTACTTTTGAAATTAGTTTATAGTTTTGTATCGGAAAAATGACTATATAGTAACAAAATAGAGTTTATATGACCGCTAAAAAATCGCATATCGCACTTAAATACAAAGAGATAGATAATGGGGAAAAGTCCATCTACCTTGACTATTACAAGGGCGGCAAACGCATCCGCGAAGCCCTCCATCTCTATTTGTTACCCGAAACATCCAAGAAGAACATCAGCGCAAACAAGCGGACGATGAAAGAAGCCGAGGCCATCCGTATCGAAAAAGAGAACGGATTGCTTGCCGTGCGTTTCGGCATAGAGACCAAAGAATCATCACCCATGCGCATAGGCGAAGCCATTGACGAATATGAGAAAATCATCTTTGATAAGGGAGATATATCTTCAGCCAATAATATAAGGTGCATGAAAAAGGCGGTGATGGCTTATCGTGGATTAGACACAAAAGTGGTTGACATTGATGAAAGCTACTGTGACGGACTGGTTGACTTTCTGCATAAGGACTATACTGCACAGTTCGGTAAAATCAGCATGACAACGGCAAGGGCGTTCATCTATCTTTTCAGCAGCACGCTCAACAACGCCGTTGCCAATGGTATAATAGGTGTAAACCCTCTCCGCTTTGTGAACATCCACGGGCGAATTACAAGGGAGCGTCCGTTGAAAAAGTTTCTGACCATTGACGAAATAAAGGCTTTGATGGACACACCCTGCCCTGTGATGTCAAGACCACAAGTCAAACAGGCTTTCATGTTGAGCATCTTCACTTATCTATCTTTTGCCGATGTCCTCTCACTAAAATGGAAAGACATAAAGACGAATGAAGGCAGGACAACCATTGAAGTGCATTCAAGGAAGTCATCCGTGCCGTTGACTGCGATATCAATGCGATGGTTGCCTGAAACGGCAAACCACCGCGGACTTGTATTCAAAGGATTGCCGAAAGGCACTGAAATCAGAAACATCCTGTCGCAATGGGGCAAGAACGCAGGACTGCACCAGCCGTTGAGTTTCCGGCTTGCGCAGAACACCTTTATATATCTATTGCTCACTACTGGCACTGACATAGGCACTGTCAGTTGTATGCTTGGGATGACACCCAAGACGATGAAAGGATATATGAAAATGGTTGCCGCAAGCCATACTGGAGATAAGAACAAATAACTCAAAACGAATAATCAATAAAAACATATCACCATGCCCAGACCCAAGAAAGTTATCAAGGCGAAAGAGCCTGTCCGTATCCGCTTCAAGGAGTTGCAGAACGGAAACAAGTCTATCTATCTGGATATTTACCGCAACGGGAAACGTACTTATGAGTTTCTCAAACTTTATCTCGTTCCGGAGATTGACCCGGCAAGCCGTGCCATGAACCAGCACAACATGGCTTTGGCGAACAAGATTAAGGCTGACCGCATCGTCGAACTTACCAATAATGAAAAAGGCGTTTCCAACGCGACATTGCGTGGCCGCATTAAGTTGTCTGAGTTGCTTGACCGCTATGCAAGATGGCTGGAGGACAACGGTAAGCACTCTATGATACGGGGTGTCAATTCCATACGGAAAGCTACATTCCAATTCCGTGGCGATGTTCCCATCAGGATGCTTGACAAGGACTATTGCATGGCTTTCATGAATTTCCTGCGGAACGATTACAAGGCACGGACAAACCGACCTATTTCCATGACCACCGCCACAGGGTATGTCACGGTGCTTAGTGCCATGCTGAACTGGGCTGTGCGCAACGACTATCTTTCCGAAAACCCGTTCACGCATATTGCAGCAGCCGACCGCATCCACCGCCCCGAAAGTAAGCGCGAGTTCCTGCAGATTGACGAACTGAAAAAACTCATTGCAACGGAATGTCCTACCCGTCCTGCCGTGAAGCAGGCTTTCCTGTTCTCGTGCTATTGCGCCTTGCGCATCAGCGATGTTGTCGGTCTGACATGGGGCGACATACACAAGGACGGCGACCAGTGGCGTGTGTTCACCGTCATGGAAAAGACCAACGACCCGATTTATCTGCCATTGTCAAAACAAGCAATGAAATGGTTACCGGAACGTGGCGATGCCAAAGACGGAGACAAGGTTTTCGACCTTCCTTCTGAAAGCCGTATCTGCATCATCCTTGACAAATGGGCGAAGGCGGCTGGCATAAACAAGCACGTGACCTACCATGTCAGCCGTCATACCTTCGCCACCATGATGCTTACACTGGATGTTGACATTTTTACCACAAGCAAGCTGCTCGGACACAAGAACATTTCCACAACGCAGATTTACGCGAAGATTATCGACCAGAAGAAAGACGAAGCTGTCAACCGTGTCAATGAAATTTTTAAGGACTAAACCTGATGTATGCGATGAAACGATTGTCCGATAACTTTCTTACAATGCTGTTACCGCTTACAGTGGTAGCCGCAACCGCATTCGGGTTGGTAGCTGCCGTTGCTTTCCGTATGGAAGCAACCACGGCTGCATTTGTCTTTACCGCCTTGTCAATTGTCGGTTGGATTGGACTGGTTATAGAATTTTTCCTTTTGTATGACATTATCATAGACAAATGGCTTTCCAAAGACCGTTCTGTTTTAACGGCCTCTTGGTTTGTGATTTCGTTGTTGCTTGCATTTATCCTCACGCCTGACAAACATCTGGACTGGAGCACGGTCATCGTCATGGTTTCACTTTTTGCCGTGCTTTTCCTGCTGCCCTACATCATCGGGATGGCTTACGGGAAGCAGGTTAAGTCGTGGCTGTTCCAACGGTGGAACAAGCTCATGCCGAAAAAACCGCAAACTACAAAAGAACAGACCGACAGCCATATCGAAACTGTACTTTCAATATCCGCATCATCAATGCCGATGAAGCAGGAGGATGAAATCAGGCACTACGACACCCTCGTTTCACAGCTACAACCTGAATTGGTAAAAAAGTTGCCCGAAGCGTTGCAGACCAACGATGCGCTGTTCTTACTCGTGCTGTTCCGGGAGGACGGTTATCTGGATGCGGACTTCCAACCGCTGATGAAAAAGGAGGATGACGAAATCAACCGGACGCTTTATGCCTATATCGCCAACGCGATGTGCGCAGCCCTCAAAATTAGGAAAGGGAAATGGGTAATCTTCGGGAAGTTCTGGCCGCTCAACAACGGCGCACAGTTGGCGAGCAACCTCAAGGCCGCCTCCAAAGACAATCCGTCCGACCACCAGCGGCATATCTCCAAACTGTTGCGCAAGGCTACACGTCTGCGACCGAGACTTGACACCTACGACCTTGAAGAGTTCAAGAAACTCTGACTGAATATTTTTATAAAATCATTTTTCTTGTTCCCGTCACTGCGAGCCAGCGGCGGGATTTTTCATGCCTGTCCGCAAACATCCGTACTTCTTTCCGCTCTTATGGATTGCCATGTAAGGACAATCCGGGATTATGGAGGGTTTAGAGTTCCTTTATACTTCGTTATGCACCGTTTATACTTTCATTTATAATTCACAAAATGCTTTGTTTGTGTCATTTACAAATGAGGTTTTCCAAAACATCCGCCATACATTTGCATTGTCGCCAAGACAAAGAAGCGACCTGAATATCCACTAAAAATATACTCACATGACAGAGCAACGAAAACTTTTAAGCACCAAGGAAGCCGCCGAGTATTGCGGTTTCAAGCTGTCCTACTTCCGAAAGCTGATGATGCGCCGGGCAATCCCGATGTACAAGCCGTGCGGCAAGCTGTGTTTCTTCAAGAGGGAGGATTTGGATGCTTTCCTCACAGGAGTACGCATCTCATCGCAAGGGGAAATCAATGAAGAAGCCGACCGCTACCTTGCCGGACGGAAATAAGCAACTTATTTTTTCACATCAAAAACAAATTGTATTATGGAACAGAGTAAGAACATGGAACAGGCCGGAGCAGCTTCGGCTGTTTCGACTGAAAAGAAAAACGAGAGCCGCAAACGTGAGATAAGCGGCAAGGACGTACAAGCTATCCGCACATTCTTGGAGAGTGTGGGCATCTACGAGGCGGACGCACTGCGTGTGGGCATAGCCATCGCCGACGGCAAGGCTACGGCAGAGAGCATTTCAGCGGACGACCGTCTTGCGCTCAACCGCTATCTCAACAGCGGCACGGACAACGAGCGGCTGACAGCGGACAATGCACAGGGACATCGGTTGAACCGGGCGTTCGGATTGCTGGAGCGTGTGACGGAGTTTTGCGACAAGCGGCAGTTGGTGACGGTCAACAAGGCGTTGCTTTCCATTGCGGTGAATGCCACGGACATCAGCCGTGCCGTATCGAGTCTTGACAAGCGGCCTGCATCCGGACAACCGTTTCCGGGCAGCACTAACGGCAACGGAGTAAACAAATGACCGTATGCAAAAAGTGGAAAGGTGTATGCCCCGTGGTAACGCAGCCTGTTTTTCTTCCCTTATTTCGGGATGATACGCATTGGCTGACTGATGCAAGTAATTGGCAAGCCTAACACTTTTCATGCGCCGTTCAAAACAGAAAAGCCGTGCAGGGTACAACAAAAACCAAGTCGGTGTTTCCATGCCGATACCTGTACGGCTTCATTCCATTCAGGAAAAATTAGTATCACACTTATAAAGTCAAAGATTTATGGACAAGGAAACATACAGATTCATGTACCCGACAGGGATTGCATCATTCTCTTTCCGATTCTCCGACCGTGCTCTGCAATGGCTGTGCGGAACAACTACCGATGACAATGGCAGGAAAACAAGCAACTTCACATTGTTTGGCGACCTGCTGGCAAGGATGGCATTAACGGACAGTGTTGCCAATGGCTTCCACAGACCGCTTATGCTTTCCGCAGGTCAGGCGCAGTATTCCGAAGAACAGCTTTCTTCGCAATGGAACATGGGCAGGAAGCGCATACGCAACCTGCTTGCCATGCTTACTGACATGAAGGTTATCAACACCTGCCGTTCAAGGGTTGCATCCGTGATGACCTTTCCGTGCCTGTTTGAGTGGAAAACAGCGGAGAATGGCAACATATCCAACCCTGTTATTCCTCACGAACAGAGGGAAGAATAAGAACAGTCAAAAGCCGAGCCGACGGCGGTACTGTGAAAACAAACGCTTACCGTTGTTCCATTATCCGGCACTCCACTGGCACCAGTCTGTTTTGGCTGTGGCAAGCGGACGGGTGGATTGGCATGGAGCGGTAGCGTTCAGTTGCGAGGTATGCCGAGGTATTACCGCCTGCGGACGGCAACACCCCGACGTCCTCGCAACAGTCCGGCAGACTGTTGTCCTTGCCGCTCGCAGGCTCGCAGCTTCCCTCTTTTAGAAACCGTTTCACGACTATTCTACTTAATTGGTATATGACACACGAAGAAGATACCTTCAATCAGGAATCAAGGCAAAAGAAGCCCGTCATAAGGCGTGACAGGGTGGTTGTCACCAAGGTCACGGAACAGGAGCTTTCGCAAATCAAAAGCACCGCCGACCAGTGCGGCATGACACGCAGTGACTTCATCCGTGCAAGGGCACTCGGTTACAAGCCACGGCAAAGGCTTTCCGACAGGGAATTGGACGGGTTGCGTCAGCTTGCGGCCTGCCGCACGGACATGGTGAACTTCGCCAACGCCCTGCACGGACTGAGCGACAACGAGAAGATACGCCTGTTCCGGCACGAAGAGACCATGCTCGAATGGTACGAGAAAGTGGCCCATGTCACGAATCGTGTCGCCGACTTCTTGCAGTCCGCACAGACGGCGAACAGCTATCCGGCAGGGACAACAAACCAAGGAACAAAGGAGGACGGCGCATGATAGCCAACGCAAAGGCGGTAGCCCACGGCATAAGGGCGATGCTCTATGTATCAGGAGAATCGAGGAACAAGAAGCATCCCGAAAAGATAACGCGCATCTGCGACAACTTCATGCCGCAGGGCATGGACGCTACGGGTATCTGGACTGAAATGAAGTTCGCCACCATGAACCGCCCCAACATCAAGAACAATGTCATCCGTATGGAGATTAGCCCGGCAATGGAGCATACCGAGGATTTCACCTTGGACGACTGGCGGCAACTTTGGTATGACTTTGCTGCGGCTTTTGACAGCCAAGAGATACGTGACAAGGACGGCAAGACCGTTTCTCCACACACCAACGTATCGGGCAGCAAGTCCTCCGTATGGTTGCACGAAGAATCCAAGAGCGGCATACCGCACCTACATGCCGTTGTCTGCCGGGTGGACGAGGACGGGAACATCAACAACGACCACGCCATCCACCTCCGGGCGCAACGGGCGGCTGAAAAGGTTGCAAGGCAAAGGGGCTGGACTACCGCCATGCACATACACGAGACGAACATTCCACAGGTCAGTGCCGACTGCATGGAAGCCCTGCGTGAACTGGACGAATGGTCATGGGACGGTTATAAAAAGCTGCTTGCCGCCAAAGGCTACGAACTGCATCTGCGCAAGGACAAAAAGGACATGATACGTGGCTATGTGCTTTGCAAGGGCAACACAAGGTTCAAGGCATCGGAACTCGGAAAGGGGCGCAATCTGACCGCATCACGCATCAGGCAGACATGGGAGAAGCTGCATCCCGAACAGGACAAACAGAAAGCCAAACAAGCAAGCCCGACACCCAAACCGACCGCCACACCGACCCCGAAACCTACCGTACCCAATACCGCAAAACAAAAGCCACAGCCCGTTATACGGCTGCGCAACACGGTTTACGAGGACTACACAGAGTATAAATCAAACCGCCTGTCCACGGAGTTTGAGCATGACGGAAAGACCTACAAACGCTATCTGCCCGACAAGGTGATTGACTTCTTCAACAACGAGTTCGATTATCAAGAACTTACCAACTGGCAGGACTTGCAGAACTTGGCGATGGCTTACTTCACTCTTATAGCGTCACCCTACGAGGTGACATCCGGCGGCGGTGGAGGCGGCTCGCAGTCCGACCTCAAATGGGGGCGCGACCCGGAGGAAGACGAGATTGAATTTGCCCGCCGTTGTGCGCGTGAGGCTTCGCACAGGCTCGGCATACAGAAGAAATCAGGAATGAAACGCAAATGACAAACCCAATAAACAACAGAGGATATGAAACAACCCGATACTGCCGCCTTGCGTGAGCGGCTTGCCAATTATACGCCTGAAGATGAAACAGACCGCCGGATAGCAGAGCTGCACGACCTGCTGAAAGAAATCAGTGCCGTCAAAGATAGCATGACGGACATCATTACAGGCTTTACCCATGCCGTTGCGGATTTGCAGAAGAAGGACATCGGCGCACGGGTGCATCCCGACACCCTGAAAGCCCTGAATGAGATTTGCACAAATTTTGTCGTGGAGGTCGGCAAACAACTGATGGCTCATCGGGACAAGCAGCTTAAACTGCAAAAGGAGCATGAAGAACGGATTGCACGTATGCTGGAAAAGAACAAAGGCGTGTGGGTGTCAGATGGGTGGATGAAAATCCTGATAGTATGCATCCTTTTATATACCGGCATATCCTTTATTCATAGCTTATTGTAAAACCTTCATCTGCCCTTGTACCAAAATGAATCCAGTCCGGTTGGCTAACTTTGTGGCGGCTTTGAATAAAACGGTTGCAGGTAAGATGAAGAAATGCTATCCTGAAATGGATGCTTGTGAGGTCAGACCGTTTGCTTGTGTATCTTTTACCCGGAAATCGTTTGTTTATTTTCCGGACGTGAAGATGCATCAGGAGGTGTTTTTGGAGTCATATATAAAACTTGTCAGGCTAAGGGAATTGCATTTATTGTAGTACTAAATCTTTTTTCATAATCAGAGAAAATAAAAGTAGGAAGAAAACAATCTTTATTTTCCTCCTACTTGATTTCCCAATTCTATGTTTTCATTCTATGCTTATCCCATACTTATGTTCCGCGCCTGCCTTTCTGTCACTCTCCACTGTGGCTTGGATGTCGGCATCCGGACTAAGCACCGTAGCGGTAAAGGTCATGTGGATAGCGTAGGGTTGAATTGTAATCGCTACATGATGTTCGGTGTTTGGGGTTATTGTTTCGTCAGCGTAGGCAGCTTTCCGGTGAGTTCGTACTGCCACTCTGAGCCTGCACTTTGCAGGGCGGCGTTCATCTGTGTAACGGCATTCTGCCAGTCGCCGTCCGTCACCTTCGTAGTCTCGCCGGTGCCTGCCTGATTTTCACCGATGCCCTGTGTCTGACCGTTGCTTCCCCAGTAGCAGGCGGTGATGACAGGGTCATAGGAACCACCTTTATAGTTCTGTCCCGCCACGCCGCCTGTAGTTCCGGCCGGGCCGCTGACAGTCCCATTGGCATGGTAGCAGGCGGTCAGGGTGCCAAAAACGTTGGTTCCCGTTACGCCGCCTGCATAGATGGTGCCGCTTCCGCTACCGGTCACGCTGCCCGTGGCATAGCAGGCGGTCAGGGTGCCACCTCCGTTGTATCCCACCACGCCGCCGGCATGGGAGTTGTTCGTACCGTCGTTTTCAACGGTCACGTCACCCGTGGCGTAGCAGCCGGTCAGGGAGGCCCCACTATTCGTTTCTCCCGCTATGCCGCCGACATAGGCCTCGCCCTTCACTGTGGCCGAGGAGTTGCACCCGGTGATGGAACCGCCCCATTGAGAGCCCACCACACCACCTGCGAACGTTGTGCCGCTGACGCTGCCCGACACCGAGCAGTTTTCAATGGTACCCCAGCTATCTCCTGCCACGCCGCCGGCATAGCCCGAACTGTTGTCGCTTGTTATCTGTACGCCCTCCAGCACCACGTTCTTCACCGTGCCTCCGGAGCCGATATCTCCGAACAGGCCCGCATATTTGTTACTTCCCGTAACGGTCAGCCCCATGATGGTCTTGCCGCCGCCGTCGAAGGTGCCGGTGTATGCGTTATTGTAGTCTGTGCCTATCGGCGTCCACTCTTTGCCTGTGAGGTCAATGTTTTTGTCGAGGGTAATGTTGATGTCGGTCTTACCTCCGTTCACTAATTCGGCTACATTTTTCAGCCCATCGGCGGTGGTGACGGTATAGGTCCTGCCGTCCTCCGACACGGTGTATCCCGGGTCTTCTGCCGTAGCGAGGGAGACGGTGTAGGTATATTCCTTGCCCGCCTGCCAGTCGGTATCGTTCTTCATCTTATAGACGAAGACCTTGCCGTTGGTGAATTTGCAGGTGATGAAGGCCGTGCCCGCCGCCACCGTCTGCGGGGCTACGAGTGCGGTGTAGGTGTCACCGCCCTTGTCATACGGGGCGATTACAGCCGGGTTTCCATTCTCGGTGGAGAGGCCTGTCAGCCGCACGAACATCTGCTCCTCAGTGTAGTCCGTCAGAACGACGGTCACCCGTGCCGTGCGGTGGGTGAAGCGGAGTGTGGGGTTGCCGTAGCTCACCGTCTGTTCCTCGGCCACGATGAGGTCGCTGCCCTCGAAGTCCTTCCGGGCACTTTGGTCGGCAGCTACCTTCACGGCAGGCGGGGTTGTCTCGCCAGCGGTGTAGGGCCACCAGGCGGTGACGAGGCGGTCGGTGTGGTTGGTCCAGTAGTGCGGGTCATCGGAGGTCAGCATGGCGCCGGTGCGGTCGGCGGTGGTGGGCGTCACGTCGTATGCCTTCACCGTGCCGTCAATCATAACTGCCACGCTCTGCACGCCCTCCCAGTCGCCGTCCACCGGGGCACGGGTACCGGCGGTGGCTGTCGCCGCGGGGTTCAGTCCCGTGGCGGTGAAGACGATGGGTGTGCCTTCCGCCCCTTCCGGCAGGAAGCCCGCTTCGTCCTGCGTGCAGGCGGCAAGGCCGAGCAGCAGGGCGAGGGCTGCGGATATATGGATGGTTGTTCGTTTCATGATGCGTGTTGTTTAGGGTTCGTTATTGTTTCTTTTGCAGTACGGGCAGGTCGTCGGTACCGAGTTCCCACTGGTAGCCGTTGCTGGTGAGAGCGGGGTTCATGCCATCGACGGCTGTCTGCCATTTCACGGTCACGCCGTCCACCTTCGTAACATCTACCGTTCCTCCTTGATTATGATATACACCTTGCCCGGCATTGCCTCCCCAATAACAGGAAGTTATAGTACTGTAGTTATAATCTACTATAGCTCCACATTCATTCTCTTTCAATGTGCCGTCGAACCAGCATGCGATGATACTGCCAAAATTTGAATTGGCTATACCACAAGTTGTAGAAAATGCGGAAATTTCTCCCGTCACAGAGCAGGCAATGATTTGACCATTATTTTGAGACACTATTCCTGCAGCTCCTCCACTATTGCCATACAGATTCACATCTACGAGTTGTAGGTTCTTTATCACTCCATCTTCATTTAATATACCAAAAAGCTCAGTACTCATTGCTGAAAAGTTTAATCCCGTAATGCGGTGTCCCTGCCCATTAAAGACGCCAGAGTAACCTGGCCATCCCCCTATCCGTGTCCATTCCTTACCCGTCAGGTCGATATCGGCGGTGAGGGTGCAATTTATCGATTCGTCTTTTTGTGCGGCTTCGGCCCACGCCAGCAGGCCGTCTGCGTTATAGACCGTGTAGGTCTTGGTGGTGGTGTCGTAGTTGTAGCCCAAATCCTCGGCTGCGCCGCTCTCGCCGCCGCCGTCGTCCCATTTGCCGATTTCACAGCCTGCCAGCGTCAGCCCCGTGGCATTGACGTTGACGGTATATTTATAGCGGTTGCCCGCCTCTAATACAACATCGTTCTTCGGGCGGAAGTAGAAGGTTCCGCCGCCAAGTTCCACACGGATGAACGGCTCGCCTTTCGCAACGGTCTGCGGGGCGGTCAGTGCCTCGTAGCTGTTGCCGCTTGCGTGGTAGGTCTTAATGGCGGTCGGGTTGCCGTTATCGGCTGACAGGCTCACGAGGCTCACCGTGGCACCGTCCACGCTCGTGAATCCTGTGCCGGGCTTCAGTTCGATGGCCACGCGTGCCGTGCGGTGGGTAAAGGTGAGTTTCGGGTCGTCAAATTCCACCGTCCGGTTTTCAGCAGAGATGAAGTCGCTGTTCTGGAAGTCTGCCAACTTGCTTTGGTCTTCGGCCACCTTCACGGCAGGCATCCGTGTGATGTCAGCCTTGTCGATAGGCCACCATGCCGATACGGTAATCGGGTCGCGGCTGGTCCAGTAGTGCGGGTCGTTCTCGCATGTGAGCGTGGCGCTCTTGTATCCGTCGTCATCCGTAGCCGTTACGGTGTATTCCTTTACCGCGTCGCCCATCTTGAGTGCTACGGTCTGTACGCCCTGCCAGTCGCCGTCCACGGTGGCACGGGTGGATGGGGCTGCCTGCGGCGTTGCCTCTACGGACAGTCCGGTGGCACGGATGACTACGGGATATTCACCTTCGGGCAGACGGTTGTCGTCGGCCAGTTCGTCCTGTGTGCAGGCGGTGAGGGCTATCAGCAGCGCGGTGGCTGCGGGGATAAATAATCTATGTCTCATAATTCTTCATTCTTAATTCTTCATTGTCTTACAGGTCAGCGCCCACTTCTCCGCCGTCTATATCGTTCCACTTTACAATGGTGGCTTCGCTGACTTCAAGGTTTTTGTTGCGTACCTTGACGGTATAGGTATAGTTGTTGCCCGCCTGCAGTGCGCCTTCGGGCACGGTGAGCGTGGCACGATAATTCTGACTTCTGTAATTCACAGTCAATGGCAGAGATGCAGCTGTCTGCGGGAAGAGGATGACCGATGACGTGAGGTTGCCGTCTGCCAGCTCCATGGCCAGCGTTTCGGCCTGTGCCCCGTCGTCTGCGGTGGCAATACCGTCGGCCGTGTTGAACGTACCGGTGAGTATCAATCCGTCCAGCGTGTAACGTTCAGGCTTGATCATACTGAAATCCACGCCGTCGCCCGCCTCGAAGGTAAGGGTTATCTGGCTCATGCGGTGGTGGAAGGAGTTGTCTGCACCGCCTTTGTCGGTTTTGTCGGTGAAGCTCACCACCGGGCTGTTTTTGTCTCCCGTGGCTCCTGAAGCAAAGAGGAAGTCGATGGCAGGCTGGTTCTGCTGCGCCGTGGCATCGGTCGTGGCTGCGAGGGTGCCTCCCGCTGCGTTGTACGGATAGTAGGCGCGGAAAGTATGGGTCTTTACATCTTCGATATAGATGACCTTTTCTTCTGCCTCAAATTTCCCGTTCTTCAGGATGAAAGGCACGTTACCGTACCGGGTATCGTTACCGATGTCGGTGACGCCGATGCGGTCTCCGTTATCCCATGTGGTTCCGCTGGCGCGGGTGGCGGGGGCGATGTCGGCGATAAACCGGGCGGCCACGGGACCGTCATTGTTCAGAATCTCGTTGTCGTTATTGCAGGCTGCCAGTGCGAGGGCGAGCGCCGCAAGTGCAAAAAATCTTGTCTTCATTATATCTGTCATTTTATTAGTTACAAAT
>ERZ894203.1443-NODE-1443-length-12677-cov-8.990889_pt1 | contig 12677 bp, 6 predicted proteins | sample MGYA00380286_ERZ894203 | MGnify/ENA primary metagenome ERZ894203 (study PRJEB32331, sample SAMN06328484) | human gut metagenome | biome: human gut microbiome; feature: stool | host: Homo sapiens | collected 2014-02-06 ... | reverse complement strand
CATATATAGTATGATAGTTCAGTACGATTGATATCTGACGGTATCATTGTATATTGAAATAAATTTTCGTTATCGTAAACGTGATAAAATTCATGCCAAATAGTCGAAACAGATTTAATATGATTTTCAAAATTTGAGTGTTCTATGTCTATATATACATTTACAAAGACTTCATATGCTAGTTCTATATGTGAAATCATTTTTCCATCAACTATTTGTGAATTTGTTCGTCCAAGTTTATTTTCAAATAAATTAGGTTCTCTAATCTTAATAGATGCCAAAGATTGTATATTTAATGCGTCTATAATTTGATTTGCTATTTCACATAATATCCTCTTAGCTTTATCTATGTCAATATAGCTTGATTTATCGTTAATAAATGGTGAGTCTTCTATTAATATTTGTTCTTGTTTAAACATAAAACTTCTCCTTATAAGGTGGTGATTAAAAATGGCTTATATGACTTTCCCTCGACTTGATTTTAATGCATATTATCTTCCCTATATAAATCGACCTGATGTATGTCATCAATATGTTGATAACCTTGCATATGAACACGTTATTCATAGTATCTTTTATCCGTCGTTTGGATATTATGTGCAAAAAGACTTCAAATTTTGGACAATGCCGTATGCTCTTGCTACAGTCCAAGAATTGACCAACCCCAACATATTCATGTGTGATGGAGTGGCATATATGGACAACAAATGTCTTTATAAAGAACTTGGTGTTAATTATTTTGAGTTGCTAAGACAATATCAAGAACATATTTGTGTTATGAAATTACAAGAAGGTCGAAAATATGAATTAGATTTAGAGAAAATCAGTTGATGATACATTAGTTTAATGCTCATGTATCATACAACACCCACATTTAGGACAGTAATATCCGTTAGACTGTTTTATTGTTTCGTTTATAAGGTCATCAAAATTCTTTTCTATGCGATTCCTTGGGATTAAAATGTCATCTGCACTTGATTTACTTCTATGTAAATAAAAATTTGAATACCTCTTTTTTAAACTAATTGTGAAGTTCTTCTTATCAATGACTTGTGAAAATTCGTCCCAATAACGTAGTACGGCTATTTCACTATCTTTGAGGTTTTTCATTGCACATAACAAATAAATAAACACAGGAATTTTTTCTTTGTGACATTCTTTGAGAAATTCTTTGTCTTTATCTGAAAAATTATATACCCAACTACGAGAACCAACTTCTTTTTCAAATGCATGTTTGAAGAATATTATGCATTCTTGTTTTACGGTGTTTGTTTGAATGCGATATTTATTTCTCGACTCCTCACTCGGTTGAAGTAAAACTAATGATGTATCTGGATTGTATTCTATAATAGCAGATAAAATTGCTCCATAATAAAAATGTTGTTGTTTTAAACTTGGCATATAGATTTTCCTTTGTATCGAGTATTTGATTTATCTTTCGTTCGCATTACTCTTACTTCCCCGGTTTCCACTTATGACCGCACTTTTGGCATACATTTCGTGGACTGCCTGAACCTATAAATCCTGTGAGTAGACTATATCCCCTATTCGTTGTTGCAACTGAATATGAACCGCATTTAGGGCAACGGACGGCATTTGGGTGTTGTTGCGAACCATACTTGCTATCAAGACGTTCTCTGGCTAAGCGTTCGGCACGTTCTTGTTCAAATTGTGTAGGATCGTAGGTGTTATTAGGTTTTATGCCTGAAGCTTTTTCATCCTCACATTGTGACTCGTATTGCATTTCATATAAGTCTTTTAGTTCTGGATCAACATCGTCAATAATTTGAAGTTCAGTTTTATGAATGCAATTAGGACAATATTTTTCATTGTCGTTCATGACAATATAATCACATCTTGGGCAAACTTTCATTTATCTCCACTTCTTTCCTTGTTTATTGATATAATAATTATACACCAAATTGGAAAATCCGTCAATCTTTAATAATTAATTTTTGTGTCTCCACAACACAAAATAATAAATAGTGTGATATTCAAACCTATAAATGACGGATTTTCAAGTTTGTTGAATTCTATATTTTCAATTAATAAAGAATTGAGTAATTCGGCAAAATTAAGCAAATTGTCGTTGTCAACTTTTGACAATATTTCAAAAATGATTGATAAATACAACAAGCAAGTTGTAGGTTCAGAAGTTAATAAAGAAAATTGGGATAATCAACCCACTTTAAGTACATTCCGTGCCTACACTCAACAACTATCTACCAATGAAAGAGCAACAAGAGAGGGTTATGATCAATATATAAGCCAATATTCAACGGGTCTAACAGGCGTTGCAAACACAATGGCTCAATACAATAAGTTAGCTGAAAAAGGTATTTCAAATCAAAATGAATATGCCAAAGCTATTGCTACTACAAATCCAAAGCTCGGAAGTTATTTGACAAGTCTTAATGGTGCAAAAGCTGGTATGAGTGGCTACGCAATTCAACTTGCAGGCGCAACACTTAAAACTGTTGCTTTACAAGCAGCAACTATGGCTTTGGACGCAGCATTGTCGATGGGAATTAGTTTAGCTATCCAAGGTATAATATGGGCTTGGAATCAACTAACAAAAGCAGAAGAAAACAATAGACAAAAGCTTGAAGATTTAAAATCTAAATATGAAGAATTTGAATCAAAAATTAAATCTATTCAAGACGAAATGGCAACAACGGCTCAACGTATTGCTGAACTTAACGCCAAAGATAACTTAACCTTTGTTGAGCAAGAAGAATTAGACAGACTAAAAGAAGCAAATGCAGAATTAAAACGTCAACAAGATTTATTGGAGCAAAGTAAAAAGCTTGCACAAAATGATGTAAATAAAGAATTTGTAGCCACAATGAAGAAAGATGTTGACGATACCGGAGAATACACACATTATCATACTCCATTTTTAGGTGCAGACAATGGTACATGGAAGACATGGTCATGGTCAAGTATTTGGAGAGATTTAGGCTCTATGGGAATGGGCGTTGATTATTCTACAAGTGAACGCTCATATATTGAACAACAATTCCAACAGTATGAAAGCTTAAAAGACCAATACGCAAATGCCACAACTCAAAAAGACAAAGACAGAATTGACAAGCAAATCAAAGAGATAGAAACATATCTTAATGATAAATCTCAACAATGGCTGACTGATTCGGACGGCATTGGTTACATAACAAATCCGCAAAATGATGATGAACGTAAGGTAAATGAATATCTTGATTATATCAATGATTTTCGTGATAGAGTTGCAATCGAAACCGGCGGTACAGACGCAAAGTATAATGCTTTTACTCGTATATTGAACAAGGACGAGTTTTCAGACATAAAGTCACAACTTGAATCTTTAGGTGATGTTGGTGAATTAACCGGCGAGAAGATTAAAGACTTAATTCCAGTTGGCAGTGAATTGTACAATAAGCTTGTAAGCTTAGGTGTCATAGCGGAAGATGATAGTTCATGGTACGGTAATCTTGCTAATACATTTAATAAGGTTACTGAGGCGGCGGATACTAATTCAATCGCTCTCAAAGAACTCAACGATTCATTAGACAAAATCCAATCAGCATATCAAACAGTATCGACAGCCATTGAAGAATACAATGAGAACGGATATATCTCGGTAGATACATTCCAAAGCTTAATGGAATTAGAGCCTGAATACTTAAATTTGTTGATGGACGAAAACGGTACACTTGCACTTACTTCCGAAAACTTATATAAGCTTACAGAAGCAAGAATAAATGACCTTGCTGCAAAACAAGCATCAACATTAGTAGACAGTGTAACAAAATTAGGTAGTGAAGCCGAGCAACTTGACTACTTAACTCAATCTACAAAGGAAGCAACCGAAAGTACATGGGGTTTGGTATATGCAAAGATAGCAGAGGCTCAAGCAGCAGGTACAATCAGTGATGATGTTGCCGGACGTTTGAAGTCACGAGTAGACGCATATCAAACTTGGGCTAAAAACACAATAGACGGAATTAACAAAGGCAGTTTAGGCAAATCTTCAAACAGTTCTAAGTCTGAAAAAGACAAGGCGAAAGCATTAAAGGACTACAATGATAAGCTTAAAGATATTAACGAAAAACTTGAAGAACTTGATAAAGAAGAACATTTAGCAAACTTAAAATACAGCATTGAAACAATCACACAAGACCTTGATACATTTGAGAAATCACTTGATAGATTATCTTCAAAGCTTGATTTGACATTTGAAAAAGATTACAGTGCAAAGCTAAGTATTATCGGTCAACAATTCTTAGGAGCTTCACGTTACGGCGGTGAAATGCGTGTTGAACTTGAGAGGTTATTAGCTATTGAGCCACAAACGGCAGATGAAGCAGAAGAACTTGCTTCAAGACTTGAAAGCTTATCTGACAGTTTCTTTGAGAATGAAAAGAATATCATTGAGTATAGAAATTCATTGTTTGAAACAGCAACAGATTATTTGGGCGAATCTGCAAGTGCTACTGTTGAACAAGTAAACAATGCTAAGAGTATTTTGGACAATACCTTTAATGTTATTAAGAATGGTTCATTGTCGGGTGATGGTTTTTGGTCGGCTACTCTCCTACCGTCTATTTCAAAAGACAAGGTTACTAAACAGAGAGCAGAAAACAATAAGCTTATCAAGGAAGAAAAACGCTATCAAAACGCTATTGCTAAAATCCGTAAGAAAGCAACAGATATGTCTTATGCGGAAGAAAAAGAGGAACGTGAAAAGCAACGTCAAGAATATCAAGAAGAACTTCAAGAAGCTTATGAGGACTATCAAGATAAGATTAATGATGTTATAGGTCAAAATATTGAGGTTTCAGACAGCGTTAAGAATATTGGCGATGAGTATATGAATACTGCCGATAAGGCGGAAAATGCTGCTCAGAGAATGTCAGACGCAATGAATAACATCAACTGGGAACAGCGTTCATATGCGAATAAATCTTATACTTATGAGGATGGTGCTTCTACAAGTGCACAATATCAATATGCTTACGGTGACTCTAAGTCAACTGTAGTTGTGACTAAGAAAGCCAAAGGCGGTACAACATCACAAGGGCTTACAATCACAGGTGACGGTACGGGAGCATATGCAGGACAAGAAGCGTATATAGGACAAGACGGCAAACTTCATCTATTCAATAATGAAGCACAACTATCTGAATTACCTCCGAATACTCGCATTGTCAATGCAAAAGACTTGCAGAATATCATTAAATATACTGGTATGAAGTATTTTTATCAGCCTATTGAAAATATTCAATCTGCAACGGTTGATAAGTTTGCACAAGGCAATACAAATGTTTCATTCTCCCCTATTCCATATAATACATTGTCTACTCAAACATTGTATTCAGATGTTAACGTACAAGCAATGGTTGAAGAGACTATTGCGGAAATCAACAATGAGTTTAATGCTTTAAAAGGCAATATAAAATTTAGTGCGGTACAAACTGCATTCAAGAACAGTCTGACTGATAAGAAGATGTACAAAGACTTATCAAACACTATTGTTAATATGACATCGCAGTCGCTTGACAAAGCTGATAAGAGTACACTTTCAGATTCGGTTGTTGGACTTATTTTGCAAAATTCAGTTTGGAATGATTTACCGAATGAATTGCAGAATAAATTGTCTGAATTGAATGTAAATGCAGATAATTGGACTGATTGGATACAAGACTCAAATAATTCACTTCAAGCATTTAACCTAATGCAAGATGGTGGAATGAGTAGTTGGGATTTGCTTGATAGCAACGTAACTTCTCTGTTACAACAAGCAGGTATTAATGGCAAAGACGCTTGGGATAAATTTGTACAAGATGACCCACTACAAGCATTGACTTTGTTATCATCTTCTTGGAATAGTATGAATGATACTATTGGGCAATATATGACAGATGCTCAAACCATTGCTGCTAATGGTGCAAGGGCTATTCAGTCACTACAAATAATCGCACCGTCTATATCGGAGCAATCTTGGAACGCATTGCAAGTATTGATCGCTAATAAGATACAAGAAATCATATCATTAATGAATGAAGTATTTGGTGAAAATACAGTTGATATGAACTTTGCTATCAATGTTAATAATGGTGCTTTGTCTGGTAATTCTCAAACTAACCCTCAAGGTGATAATGAAATAATCAATACTGCAAAATCATTTCTTGGAACACCTTATGTTTGGGGCGGAACTTCACCATCTGGCTTTGACTGTTCGGGATTTACACAGTATGTATTGGCACAGAACGGTAAGTCAATACCGAGAACTTCTCAGGAACAATTTGCGTCAGGTCAAGCCGTTGATAAAAGTAATCTTCAAGCTGGTGACTTAGTGTTCTATGGAAATGGCGAAGCAACACACGTTGGTATCTATGAAGGCAATAATAAGATTATTCATTCTCCACACACTGGTGATGTTGTAAAAGAGAGTGATTTTAGTACATATTGGACAAGTGCTTATCTTGGTGCAAGACGTTATTATAAAGGTACTGAGGGTGCATTGCCTGGGCTTGCTAAACTTGGTGACGAAGCAGAGGTAAAAGGTTTAAATTACCCTACGCCTGAAATTCTTATCAGACAAAAGACTGGTAAAGCATATCTTACTGGCTTAGACGGCACACAGATTGTTAATCTTGACAGAGGTGATACAGTTATCCCTTATGCCGATACAAAGCGAATTTTAAACGGCAATGTACGTCATGCTTATGCTAATGGTACACCAAATGCAAAAGATGCTATATCAAAAATTTTAGGCATAAACAATGTCAAGAATAGAGTGAATAACGGCTCTACAAGAAGTAATAATTCGGGTATAACAAATAATACAGTTCAACAATCGTGGGATACAAATGATTTCGGACAAGGTGTAGGTAAGTCACATTCATATACCGCTTTTGACGAAAATGGATATTTGGGTTCATCGCTTGGATATTGGGACACAAGTTCAAGTGCTTGGAAACTATTTAAGAAGTTGTTGGATAGCGGTGATTTATCAACCGATGAGAATGGTATCTATACATATAAAGGTGCTCGTCTTGTAGCAATGACATCTACTTTTGGTAAGCCTGGAGATGTTATGAGATACACTCAAGATGACGGCTCTGTATTTTACGGTATCATAATGGATGAGAAGTCCCAAGCATATACTTGGTACGATAATAACCCTGCTAATAAGTGGGGTCATAACAACGGACAAGATATGGTTGAATTTGAAGTTAAGAAATCAGCTATTGCTCCTGCTTATAAAGCTAACGGCGGTACTCCTCCATATGGTAATCTAAATCATGCAATTACTTTAATTGAGAATTTAGGCTCTTTGGAAGGCTTTGATTTTTCTGATATGCCTTCTGTTGGCGGAACTTCTGTATTAACTCAAAAAATGCAAGAGTTTATGTCTAAACTTCAACAAGTGTACGGTACATTTAAGACTAATACTCATACATCGGCTACTAAAGTTGGCAATGTCAAATCTTTAGGCGACAAAAAGCAAAGTAGTTATAGTTTTGATGTCCCGTTTACTCAAAGAGAAAAAGGTGGTATTGTTTCTGCTGGCACAATCGCACAAGTGAATGAACATAATAAGCCAGAAGCAACTATTGACGAAAAAGGTAATCTTGTTCCGTTAGGTGACGGTACTTCGCAAGTGTTTGTTTCTGATAAGCCATTCCCTGTTATTAATGCCGATGATTATGCTAAGATTAAGAAGTATGGCGGTGATAAAAAGCCAGTACAGTTCTTAAAGAATGGTAATACATCAGTCAGTGTTAATACCGATAATACAGACGAAGAAAAGGAACAAACTGCCGAAGAACGTAAAGCAGAAGAAAATACATCAAAGATAAATCAAACGCTCAAGAGTATTGAGAGCAAATTAGACAGTGGTGTATTGTCTGATGATATTAAAAAGCTTGACTTGCCAACACTTGAAGCCATAGATAAGCTGACTGACAGTTGGGGCGATGATGATACAATCACTTCTGATATTCTTATGCAGTTTAAGGATTATGCGAAAGACTTCGCCGATTATGAGAAATGGGCGGAAGATGATTTATCTAATATATTGAATTCTTATAGTGAAGATTTCTATGAAAAATACTATGCTGAAAAGGATAAGTATGATTCTTGGCAATCTGACTTTAAAGAGCGTTTTAAGAAATGGGTAGAACATCCTACTGACGGCAACTATATGAGTGACTACTTTAAGTTTGCTGATGAGGCTTCAAAGAAAGCAACGGAATCTCTTATCACTCAACAAACACTTGTTGCTGATAATATGAAAGATGCACTTGATGAACTAAAGGATAAATCGGAAGTTCTAAAAAAGCTTATTCAAGACGCACCTACGGCTGAATTAGCTCAAAAAGCAAGAGATGAACTTAAAGACATCAATGAGAATATAGACGAGATTGAGTCAAATTATGCCGATACTATGGAGCAAATTACTGAACGTAAGCTTCAAGACATCGCCAACAGAGATTCTAAATATACTCGTGAAACCGGTATGTTGCAGTATGATAGAAATATTCTTCAAGACCAATACAATAGGTCAACTGATGATGAAGAAAAAGCCAAACTTGCAAAAGAAATTACCGAGAGTATGAAAAAGGAACGTGACATTGAACAAGAACGTGTAGACGCTGCCCATAAGGCTAATCAAGAAATATATGAAAATGCTACGGGACAACGAAAAACAGTCTTAGAAAATGTTAAGATGAGTGAACTATATAATGCGGACGGTAGCTTTAATGATGCGGCATATAATGAAACTGTTGAGTTATTAGAGGGTATTGGTGGAAGTGACTTAGTTCAGGTCTTTAAGCAACTTGCTTCTGAAATGCAGAAAAATTCTCAAGTATATCTTGAAGGTACTGAAAACATTCGTAACTTAAATAATGAAATTCAAGACCAAGAGCAAGAAGAAGCAAATCAAAAGATTGAGTTAGAAACCAGTCGTTATGAAAAGCTTAATAAAATCTTAGACGTTCGTTTGAATAAAGAGAAAGCTATTACTTCTGCATTACAAGAACAGTATTCATTCCAACAATCATTGAGAGATGCTGCTTTGGATTATCAAAGTGAACTTATCGCAAATAAAAATCTTTCTCAGTGGTTAGATGATGATACAAGGGCATTGCTCTTTAATGAGAATGACTACTCAGATATGATGAATACTATCAATGGCTTGAATAATGAAATGGCAAGAGCCTATAAGAAGTATAAATCTGACATCAGTACATTAGGTGAAGAAGATTACTATCAAGAACAACAAATTACAAATGCTTATAATCGCCGTATTGAACAGTTAAAAGAACAATTAGAAGTTGCGAAACAGAATCTTGAAGTCACAAAGAAAAATGCTGAATTCCAAAACACTTTAAAAGAACGTGATACTCGTATTCTTGTCGGCGACAGATGGGTTAATGTTGCTGACCCTGAAAAGTTGTATAATACTCAGTTAGAAGCGACTAAGGCTACAATGGCTCGTGATAATCTTATTCAAGATAATGTTGAGAATGAGAATGTGCGTGACATGGAAGCACAGAGTGATATAACTCAAAAGATGATTTCAGCGAATGATAAATACATTGAAGTATTGAACGGACTAAGTGATGATGAAAAGAAACGTCATACTGAAACATTGGAATCTACTGAAGCTCTTATTGCATCAAATATTATGCTTGGCGGTAGTAATATCGGTTGGGCGAATGAATATTCAACTTCTGATGAATCATTTAATGGTCAAGTCGCTGGACTTAATAATGTAGAAATAGGCAGACAGTTCTACTATAATAAGGACTATGACTTAAATCAAAGTAGCCTTGACGACCTTTTGAAAGATGGTGTTATATCTGAAGAAATTCATGAAGTCTTTAGTAAGATAAATGAAACGCATCGTAATAACAAACTTACGGCAGATCCTATTAACAGTCAGTATGCTCCTCAAACTTTTGAACATGGAGGACTTGAATCGACTTCGCCTATGGGTGCAAACGGCGATGCAAAAGTTCAAATAAAACAAGCCGAGCAGACCGAGCAGATTACTGATTATGCTGCTGAGTTAGAAAAATACTATGAATTGGCAAAGAAACAGAATGGTTATTTGTCAGCTGAAGACCGTGCAAAAGCACAAAGACTTGAGATTGCAAGAAATATTAAAGTAGCAAGCAGTCCTTTAGATTACGAGCAAACAAGCGACTTTGGTGCTCCAATATTCGCAAATGATTTCTCACAAGATTACAGTGATATTGAAAACTTCTGTAAAGAGAATGGCGGATTGACTGAACAAGAAGCTATATTCTTTGACAGTTGGCACGCATCTCATGAAGAATATATTGCTTTGGCTGATATGTTGTTATCTACCGGCCAAGACAATACAAAACTTCTTTCCGCATTGAATGAACAGTTAGGTATTAAATTGTCTGAAATGATAACAAATAAGATTGAAGAATATAATGCTAATTTGCCGTCTGTTGGTTCTATTGCTACTGCCCATTATGCAACTGGAACAAAGTCAGCTAAAGGTGGTCTTGCGATTACTGATGAGGATGGTTACGAGGCTAAGTTAAGAAAGTTGTCTGTCGGTCGTTATTCTATGCTTAATGCTGGCGATATGGTCTTTGATAAGGAAGCGACTGATGTATTGTGGGAATTTGCAAAGAATCCTCAAAACTTTATTGACCAAGTTTCTATCTTTAAGCAATCTCCTCAACAAATGCCTGCAACTAACAATTCAACGTCAACAACTGAAAGCATTACGTTTACGGGCGATATAAATGTGACCGACCCTGTTCCGGACGCAAATGCTTTTGTAGATTCTTTAACAGATAAAGTCAAATCACAATATCCAATTATAAAGAACACGAAAATATAAGTTATAGATTAGATGGTTGCTCCCTTTTTGGGAGTGACTGTCTAATGCTGTTTTTTTATTGGTTGAATCAAGGAATTTCGTGGATTGGTATTGATTTTTTGAAAAAAATCGGTTATAATAGTAATAGAAATTTTATGCGATTATATAATCGAAATGAATAAAAGTATAGTGATTATAACTTGCGTTGAAATGCATATAATATTATTAAATAAATGTTTTTGAAAGATATAGTTCAAATTATTTATAAAAGGAGGAATTGTCATGGGAGTATATGCTATAAAGAGTGAAAAGCCAATAGTTACAACCAAACCACTAGTAAGAAATACGGTCAATCAAGATTATATGAATTGGGTAAATTATATGAACACTCATGATTTTACCTTCAAGATAGACGGAGATAATAATTTAAAAGTTAAGGCAACAAAATAAATATATGAACAGTTTATATTGCTACAATTAAAAACAATACAAACCACTAATAAACAGTTACGTTATATTGCGTAGCTGTTTTTTTATTGCAAAAATTTAAGGAGGAATGTAACTGTTTGTTATAAGTTATAAAAAGTTATAAATATATGCTTACTTTTATAACTTTTAATGATAGAATTAGGTATAAACATTATAGGGAGATTTTAATTATGAGTAAATACTATTCTATCAATAAATTTTCAAAAATTTTAGGAGTATCAGCACAAACACTTAGAAATTGGGACGCAAATGGTAAACTTCATCCTCACCATACTTCTAGTAATGGATACAGATATTATTCTCATGAACAGTTAAATCAGGTTATGAACATAAAACCTAATTTAGATAGAATTGTCATTGGATATTGTAGAGTCTCAAGCAATAAACAAAAAGATGATCTGGAAAGACAAATAGAGAATATGAAATTGTATCTAAATGCACAAGGAAGACCTTATGAAATTATTTCTGATATAGGTTCTGGAATCAATTATAAGAAAAAAGGACTGAAAGAACTGATTAAACGCATATCTCAAAATAAAGTAGAAAAAGTTGTGGTTCTTTATAAAGACAGATTGTTAAGATTTGGATTTGAATTAGTCGAATATATCGCAAGTTTATATAACTGTGATATAGAAATTATTGATAACACAGAAAAATCAGAGCAACAAGAACTTGTAGAAGATTTAGTTCAAATAATTACAGTTTTTAGTTGTAAATTACAAGGTAAACGTGCAAATAAAGCTAGAAAATTAGTAAAAGAATTAATTGAGGAAGAAGGTGAATCAAATGATAAAGTCAATAAAAGTGAGATTGAATCCAAATAATAAACAATCGACTAAGTTGTTTCAATATGCAGGCTGTGCTAGATTTGCTTATAATTGGGCTATTTCAAGAGAACAGGATAATTATAAGCAAGGGAACAAATTTTTATCAGATAGTGAATTGCGAAAAGAATTTACACAATTAAAGAAACAGTCTGAATATCAATGGCTGAATGAAGTAAGCAATAATGTAACAAAACAAGCAATTAAAGATGCTTGTAATACTTATAAGAGATTCTTCAAAGGACAATGTAAATATCCTAAATTTAAGAGTAAGAAACACTCTACTCCATCTTTTTATCAAGACAATATAAAAATTCAGTTTACCGATACCCATGTGAAAGTTGAAAGTTTTTCAATGAGTAAAAAACAGAATAAACAAAAGTTAAACTGGATTAAACTTTGTGAAAAAGGAAGAATACCAACTGGCTGTAAATACATGAATCCACGTTTTACTTATGACGGATTATATTGGTATGTGTCAATTGGTATTGAAGTTAATGATAATACTACTC
>ERZ894203.1438-NODE-1438-length-12738-cov-21.897658_pt1 | contig 12738 bp, 8 predicted proteins | sample MGYA00380286_ERZ894203 | MGnify/ENA primary metagenome ERZ894203 (study PRJEB32331, sample SAMN06328484) | human gut metagenome | biome: human gut microbiome; feature: stool | host: Homo sapiens | collected 2014-02-06 ... | reverse complement strand
TCGGATATAAGGATTACAAGGCCGTAGCCGGCGCGCTGAAGCCCATTTACCGGGCCGTAAACGCGGCTGATGCGCGGAAGGAACTGGACGCTTTTGCACAGTCGGAACTGGGGCTCAGATACCCTTACATCGCCAAACAGTGGATCGATTCCTGGGATAAGGTGATCCCCTTCTTTGATTTTTCCCCAAATATCCGCAGACTTATTTATACAACCAATGCCATAGAGAGCCTTAATCGGGATCTAAGAAAAGTAATTAAGACCCGAGCTGCTTTCCCTACTGAAACGGCTGCTTTGAAACTTCTCTTTCTGGCAATCCGGAAAGTAGAGAAAAGATGGGTGCGGCCTTCTCCATACTGGAGTGCCGCTATGAGAGAATTGGTTGTGCTATTTGGTGACCGAATCACCCCCTACATCGATTAACCTTGAACGAGCCGCCCACAAAAAATTACACACCCTCCCAAGTGCTTTCAACCTGATCACCGGTTTTGCGAACACCGCTGACGAGATCACTCATGTCACAGTTATTGGTTCCGGCAATACCGTTTCGACAGGAACATCCGACATTGTTATCGGCGACAACCACACCTTAACTTCTACAACCGGTGCGGTCGTACTGGGATCTGCTACTGAGACGACAGAAATTTCTGACGCTGATAATTTTGTATCTATCGGCACTGACAGCAATGCGAGTGCCACAGACACAATTGCACTTGGTACCTCCTCCAGTGCGACCACTGCTGATGCTGTCGCAATTGGAAAGTCCAGCAACGCGACTGCACAGGACAGCGTCGCAATCGGCACCTCTGCCAGCGCAACCGCCCAGGACAGTTATGCTATCGGAACCTCTGCAGTCGCCAGTGGGAAGAGCGGATTGGCAATTGGAAACACCGCTAGCGCTCAGGGCGATGGCTCAAATGCCATTGGCTATCAGGTAATATCGAAGGGGCCTTTCTCTTCTGCCTTTGGTTTCCAGAGTCTCGCTAACGCATCAGACTCCTTGGCTGTTGGCTACATATCCAAAGCGTATGGTGTGGACTCTTTAGCTATTGGTTCGCAAAATACGGCTCTCGCCAGTCAATCGGTTGCTCTTGGCTACAAAGCTGTGGCTGGAGCTCTGGGGGCGGATAACAAAATCGCTGGTCTGTCCAGTGTGTCTATCGGCAGCTACACGAAAACCAAAGGTTCGTACTCGGTAGCTATCGGTTACAACACAACAGCATCCACTATCGGTGACATTGCATTAGGTAACACCGCAACAGCTTCTGGTGGCGGGACTGTAGCGCTTGGCACACAGGCTCAAACGAATGGGCTTTATGCTGTAGCCATTGGCACAAATTCGGCCGCTAATTCGCCATCCTCTGTGGCTCTGGGTACAAACTCCACCGCTTCTGTCAGCGGTAGCGTTGCAATCGGCGCTGGTTCAGTCGCTAACCGCGCAGCTGGCGTAGCCGGTTACGAACCTCCACGAAGACTACCTCGACTAAGGTGGACGACTCCACCTGGACATCTACTGCAGCTGCGGTTGCTGTTGGTGATGCCGATGAAGGTGTGACGCGTCAGATTACTGGCGTAGCCGCCGGTTCCGAGGACACGGATGCAGTCAACGTGGCTCAGCTGCGGGCTGCGACATTGACGGCGATTAATACGTCCGCTAATACCACTACCGTTACTACCGATGACCCCAACCTCTCGGTTAAGTCTGAAACCGTAAAGCTTCCTATCACCTCTGAGGGTGAAGATCCCACACCGGTTGCGGAAGCCTCTGGCAAGGATTACTCCGTAACCCTTAGTCAGGATCTGACGAACATGCACAGCGCCACCTTCAGTAATCCTGATGTCTCGTCCACGACGACCGTCATCAACACGAATGGCGTGACGATCACTGGCGGTACTTCAGGCACGGTTTCTCTTACTTCGACGGGCCTCAATAACGGCGGAAATAAGATCACGAAAGTGGCTCCTGGCACCATCTCAGCAACCTCGAGCGACGCGGTCAATGGGGCTCAGCTCCACGAAACGAATGTGAACGTCCAGAAGAACGCGACGAATATTGCCGCTAACCGGACGGACATCGATAACCTGATGAACAAATACAACATCGGGCAGCAGGACCTGAAAGATCGCATCAACCGGGCGGGCGCAACGGCCGCGGCTCTTGCCGGACTTCATCCGCAGGATTACGACGAAGACCATAAGGTTTCCGGTTCTCTCGGTCTTGGCTTCTACCACGGAACCCAGGCTCTGGCGGTCGGTCTCTTCGTGCGGCCCACTGAAAACCTGATGTTCAACATCGGCGGTGCCTTCGCGTCGAATGACCACATGCTGAACCTCGGCGTCTCCTATCGCTTCGGTGACAACAGCATGGAAAAGAAGTCTCCGCAGCAGCTGCAGGAAGAGGTGACGTCTCTCAAGACTGAAAACACTGACCTCAGCGCGCGGCTCGCTACCGCGAATGCCCGCATTGACTCTCAGGCCTCGGAACTCAAAGCCCTGAAAGCCCAGATTGCGGACATCCAGAAGCTTCTTCATTAATACAGTCCATCGGACTGGTTCCGGGGAACGCCGGGTTCCCCGGGCACCAGAAAACAGGATGGGGGATTAGCACAGAGTCCTGATTTCTGATGCCCTTTTATGGGAAGGTTTGAAAAAACCTTCCCTTTTTTCGTTTAGCGGCACGGGACAGAAAACCGCCCCCTACAGTTTTCGGTTTCTCCCGGATCATCTTTCTCTTTCCTACGAATCTGGAGCGGCTTCGTAGTTCCAAAACACGTTTTTCAGTCCCGATCACTGGCGGTTTTTGACTTCAATCAACGTTTTTTGTTGTTGATATACATGCAACTATTTGAATTATTGAACTTTTTGCAATCAGAAAAACTGCCATTTCCTGCTTGCTCTTTATGCATGATGGTATACCGTTATTTCACCAGTGTTTGAATAATACCCCCTATGTTCCCTATTTAATCCCTTGTTTAAATGCATTTTTTCAATATACGTTGAATTATCCCCGGATTTTTGGATGTCAGTTATCGAAAAAACGTTGGATTTATCAAATCCTCTTTCCCGTTCTTATTGCATTTAATGAATGCATAACGAACATGAGATGATTGCTAAATCAACAACTTATGGCTCATTCATATAATTTTCCTCACAAAACTTAACAAAAAACACACAGAGGAAAATCTCATGTCAAGCAATGTCATTCACCAGGCTCCCTCCGCCCGGCGACAGGCCAGCCCTTCTAAACGCACCACGGGAAACACTTCTCATTCGTGTTTCGCGGTGTCACTTGTGGCTGCTGCGATTGCTCTCGCAGCCTGCCCCGCCATGGCCGCAGGAATGGTTACTGCAGGCAGCGGCGCCGGCGTCGCTGTCGGCGCGACGAGTTCAACCACTGGAGCCAATCAGGTCGCTGTTGGCCCCAACGCCAGAACAGACAGTACTTATAGCGGCAACGCTGGCGAAGCCAGTATCGCAATCGGCGCCAACGCCAAGACCATCACCGAAGTCGGCAGAAAAGGCGCAGCTGTCGTATTCATGGATCCCTTGTCCTATCTCTTTCATACTGGGAACTTTGGCGCGGGCGGTATCGCGATCGGTAAAAATTCCATTGGCTACAACGGCTCAACCGTTCTTGGTCAGCACGATTACACCGGTCAGATCGGCGACGTGAATGTCAATAAGCAGGGAGACGCTTCCAACTCCTATGAAAACCTTCAGTACGGGTTCGGAGCGACGAGTGTAGGCTATAACTCTTATACCGCTGGTCAGTACGCCACGTCGATCGGTGCCTATAACGTCAATTCCGCCAATTACTATCCGGGCGGAACAAACACGGTCAATGGAAACAGCACTGTTTCCCAGGGGTTCGGTGCCACGATCATTGGCTCTTTTAACAGCAACGAATCCCGAAGCTCTCAGTCCGCAGTCTCCGGGATGGCAAACAGTCTGGTCGGCGTAGCAAACCGGGTTTCCAATTCTTCCGGTGCGCTGGTTTTCGGTGCCGCAAACCAGATTACCAATTCGCTCCAGAATGACGACACGCTGTCGCGGACCCCGATTCTGCCCTCCTCCCCGGTTGAGTTCGCCGACACGCTCCGGGAACTCGTCAGCCAATCAAACGGCGGCGGCTCTACGCTTGCAATCGGCGGTGCTAATACGGCTGACTGGACAAACGAAACCGCAATTATCGGTGTCGGGAATACGGTGAAAGGCGGTGAAGGCGCACCGAGCGCCTATAACCTTTTCACAGGCTTCGCTAACACGGGCGACTCCGTGCACCATGTCACCGTTATTGGGTCCGGAAACTCGGTTTCCCATGCCACAAAAACGATTGTGATCGGTGATAACCGTAATCTCGATACGGTTACCGGCGCTGTCGTCATTGGAAACGCCACGACCGCAACTCCTGTCAAAGCAGCAAACAACAGTGTGACGATTGGTTCCGACAGCCTCGCAACCTTCCAGAGCGGTGTCGCTATTGGCAATACAGCGTCTTCCTCTGGCAGCAACGCGATTGCCATGGGTACCAATTCCAAGGCGGCTATGCTGAATACGGTTGCGATCGGCAATACCGCATCAGCGTCCTACATGGGCGGCGTCGCACTCGGCAACGCGGCGAACTCGACTGGCACTAACGCCACCGCAATCGGCAGCACAGCGACAGCTTCTGGCAGCAACGCGATTGCCATGGGTACCAATTCCAAGGCCGCTACTCTGAATACGGTCGCGATCGGCAATACGGCAACGGCTACCTCCATGGGCGGTGTCGCTATCGGCAACACATCAACCGCGTCCAGCGCCAACGCTACCGCGGTCGGTACGAATACGATCGCCAAAGGAGCGAGCTCGGTTGCGATCGGCAACAACGCCACCGCAACCACGACTGGCGGCGTGGCGATTGGTTCAGGTTCTGTCGCTGATACCTGGTACGGACTGAAGGGCTATGATCCGTCAACCAAAACGATCTCTACAGACACATCCGCAACCTGGATGTCCACCGCATCCGCAGTCTCGGTCGGTGACGCCGATGAAGGAATCACGCGTCAGATTACGGGTGTCGCCGCTGGCTGGAAAGATACCGACGCGGTCAACGTGGCTCAGCTCAAGGCCATTACCGCTGCTTCTTCCACAAAAGTGGACACCAAGGGACCGAACCTCTCGGTTGACACCACGCGTCTCCCGATCACGGCTGATCCCTCCACTTCGCCTCCCGCGAGCACCTACACGGTGACGCTGAGCCAGGACCTGACGGATATGCATAGCGCCACGTTCTCCTCAGACTCGTCCCCCACAACGACGGTCATCAATACGAACGGCGTAACGATCACCGGCGGCTCTTCCGGAACGGTTTCAATCACTTCGGCCGGGCTCGATAACGGCGGAAATAAGATCACAAATGTAGCTGCCGGCACCGTTTCTGCGACGTCGAACGAGGCGATCAATGGGGCCCAGCTCCACGAAACCAATGTCAAGGTTCAGAACAATACGACGAACATTGCGACGAACCGCCGGGATATTGACAACAATACGGCGAACATCGCCGCTAACCGCACGGATATCAATAACCTGCAGAACCAGTTCTCTGCCGGACAGCGGGATCTGAAGGACCGTATCAACCGGGCCGGAGCGACAGCAGCCGCTCTCGCGGGTCTCCATCCGCAGGATTATGACGAAGACCACAAAGTCTCCGCTTCCCTCGGTCTCGGTGTCTATCACGGCACTCAGGCTCTCGCGGTCGGACTCTTTGTCCGCCCGACTGAAAACCTGATGTTTAACGTCGGCGGTGCCTTCGCATCGAACGACCACATGCTGAACCTCGGTGTTTCTTACCGGTTCGGGGATAACAGCATGAAGAAGAAGTCGCCCCAGGAACTGCAGGCCGAAGTGACGTCGCTTAAGACCGAAAACACGGACCTCAGTGCCCGCCTCGCCACAGCTGACACGAAGCTTTCCGCCGCGAATACCCGCCTCGACTCCCAGTCAGCGGAACTCCGGGCGCTGAAGCAACAGATCGCTGATATTCAGAAGCGGCTGAAATAAATCACTCCCATAGCAGCTTGACATAGGGGGCGCCGGGCCCCCTTGGAATCTGCAAAGCAGGAAGGGGGAATGTGCATTGATCCCTGTTTCGCAGACTCCTTTACCGGGAAGGTCCTCCCTGACCTTCCCGTTTTTTTTGCCTTCAGATCTGCAGCGCTCTAAGACTCCCGGTTCAGAAAACTGCTCCAAAGTTCATCCCTGCAAACTCTGTGTCAACCTCCGAAAACCCTTTCTTTCTGCCTGATACCGGCTTAACCCGATACCCCAAGGGGTTATCTTTTTGATACACATCAAAATTATTGCAAGTCAACTTTTTCAACCAAAAGTCAATCTTTTACGTAACCACAGGAAAACGAACTGCCAATTCATCTCAGTTAGATATCATTGCTATCTTTCCGCCTTTACTTAGACGGCTAAGGGTCAGATTTACAGTGCTTTTCATTCAACCATCTGTAAAAACATCATTTTTACAGTGAAATCACCGCATTGTTTCATCCCGGGAAACAGAGAGGGCCTTTTACAGAAATTTATCAGTCTGTCTCAAGCGAAAGTAATTGCAATAATTGAATTCACCGCCCTTCATCTCAATTGCAAAACATATAACATTCAATGACTTATAGAATTGATTTCACAAGAAAGAACAATATAAACGACACACAGAAGGAAGCAGTTTTTATGACTACATCAGAAAAAGGAGGATCGATCTGACCTCCCTTGAAAATGCTTCACCGACGCAGGCAGTGCCCTAAGAAAAGAAGAAGAAAGGTCATTCCGCCGGCGTCACTCACAGACAGAAGTGACGGATTAAAGCTGTGAGTCACGCCAGTTCTCCCGTACCGGACATGCGGCAAAGGATCTCCAGAATCCGCCTCATTAACCGGCATCGCGGAAAACACTTCGGACACTGCCCTCCTCTCCTCAGGCGTCTGACAAAGAACGCTGCATCCACTCTCTCTGGGGGCGCCGGGCTCCCACGGAATCAGGAAACAGGATTGGGGGAAAAAGCACGAATCCCAGTTTCCTGATTCTCTTAAAGGGAAGGCTGATCCATTCAGTCTTCCCATTTTTTTGCTCTTTTTCTCCCCAAACTCAATATAAAAAAACTCTCTGCCTCCCGGAGAAGAGGCAGAGAGCCCGGTTAACGCTTTACTCTGTGTGTCGCGCGGATCAGGTCCGCAGTCTTTTCGCGTCGTTACCGAAAACTTTCAGCAATGTGTTTCAGGTTCTGAGACATACGGGCGGTGAAGCTCAGTTTGTCTTCAGGACTTTCCATCGTGTAGATCGGGACCACCTTGGCGCCGCATTCGCGGGCGAGTGTCCTGGAAACCGCGGGACTTGCGAGTTCCTCAGCGAAAACGGTCTTCACGTGGTTCTTCCGGCAGAAGCTCACGAGTTCCGCAAGCTGCCTCGCGGAGGGTTCTCCTTCCGCGTAAACGTTTTCAACGCTGACCTGCTTCAGACCAAAATCACGGCACAGATAGCCAAACGCCGCGTGCCCGGTAACAAACGTGCGGTTTTTGGATCCGGCGGCCGCCTTGCGGAAGGCGTCGGACGCGGCTTTGATGCCTGAAGCGAAAGCCGCAAGATTCTTCTTATAAACCGCCGCTCCCGCGGGATCCGCGGCTTCAAGCGCCTTCGCGATGTTTTCCGCTTCAAGGATCGCGCCTGAAGGCGAAATCCAGAGGTGGGGATCGATCGCGGCCCCGATCTTCATCGGCGTCACGCCCTGAGACGCCACGACGATCTTCGCGCGGCCGTTGCCGGACGCTTTCAGCGCCTTTTCAGTCCAGGGTTCAAGCCCGAGCCCGTTCTTGATCACGAGATCCGCGCCCGCGAGTCCCCGCATATCACCCGGACGGGGCGAATACTCATGCGGCTCCACGCCCGGAGGGATCAGGGTCGAGACTGTGACCCGGTTCCCGCCCACCGCCTTCGCGATCTCCGCCATCGCGTCAAAAGTGGCCGCAACTTTGACTTTCTTCTCCGCGGCAATCGCTGCGCCCGGAACCGCCATCTGGAAGACGAGAATCAGGGCCATCGCCGCAAGAAGCGATCTTCTCTGCATCACTCTCACTCCTTAATTTGGAAAGCATTTTCAATTTAGAATATCCGCTATCATACATGCTTACCAAAATAAATAGCAAATCCGTTTGTCGAACGGAATGAATATGGTTGAGATTTCCAATTTAAGTTTTTCTTACTCCGGGCACGCGCCGTTTCTCTTCCAGTCGGTCACAGAGACCCTCACTGACGGCTCCTGGACCTCCATTACCGGAGAGAGCGGAAGCGGCAAGTCGACTCTGATCCGTCTGATGCTCGGTCTGCTGAAGCCGTCCGCCGGGTCGATCCGCGTTCCTCGGGGCACCCGGATCGGTTTTGTCCCCCAGGCGTCTGACTACGCGTATTCCGACTTCCCGATCACGCTGCTTGAGGCACTCACCATTTATGAGCGGCTCCGGACCCGGACCGAGAAAGGCATTCTCGCGTCTCTCAGGATCGGAAAAACGAATCTTCGGGACTCCGCTCTTCTCGCGCTCGAATCAGTTGACCTCGGCCATCGGGCGGAGGCGCTTGTCAGTACGCTTTCAGGGGGCGAAATGAAACGCTTCTATCTCTCACGCGCCCTCATTTCATCCCCCGCTCTTCTGATCCTCGATGAGCCCTCTTCCGGACTCGATCCAAAACGGGCCGAGGAAATCTATGAACTGATCCGTCACGTTCATGAGAAACATCACCTCACCGTCATCGCGGTGGAACATAATCTCGGTGCCGCGCGGCGCTACTCAGACCGGATTCTCGAACTGAAAGACGGCCGTCTTACGGAATCGGAGGCGCTTCATGCCTGATTTTTCGGTTTTCAGCGATATCTTCAGTTTCAGCTTCATGCGGTACGCGTTTTTCGCGTCCATCTGCATCGGCATTCTCTGCCCCACGATCGGGATTTTTATTGTGCTGCGGCGGTTTTCGCTTCTCGGCGACACACTCGCCCACGCGTCGCTTGCCGGCGCAGCGACGGGGATTCTCTGCAGCGGGAACCCGATTCTCTACGCGATCGGGTACTCCGTCGCGGCGGGTGCCGGGATCGACCTTCTGCAGAGCCGCTTCCCGAGACGGTCCGACCTCACGCTCGCGATCGTTCTCGCGCTTTCTGCCGGCATCGCCGTGACCCTCATGAGTTCGGGGCTCCTTCACGCGAACGCCGAATCCTTCCTTTTCGGAAGCATCCTGACGGTTGACAGGAGCGACGCGATCGCGATCCTTGTGCTCACGGCGGCCGCCGTGCTCCTCACGTTCCTGCTTCGCTACGACATGATTTATGTCGCTTTTGATGAAGTGGCGGCAAAGTTTGCCGGTGTCCGGATCCGGGCGGTGTCCTTCCTCTTCTCCGTGATCGCCGCGGCCTCAGTCGCTGCCTCAATCAAAATCCTCGGCGCTCTTGTGATCAGCTCGATGGTCGCGATCCCGGTCGCCTCGGCGCTTCAGTTCCGTAAAGGAATCCGCGCGACGGCCGTCATTTCCATCGCGGTTTCTGTGGTTTCAGCGATCGGCGGGCTCTTCGCCTCCTATGCGCTCAATGTCGCGCCAGGGGGCGCCACAGCCCTGATTTCGGTTTTCATCCTCTTATCGGTTATTCTTATTCTCAGAATTCGGGCGAAGATCACCGGACAGTCATGACTGAAGAAAACGAAACGAAACAGAACCCCCGCGGAAGCGGTTACTCAACACGTCAGAAAGCCTCCCTTATCCACTTTCTCGAGTCGCATCCTGAGGAGTTTCTGACGGCGAAGGAAATTCACGAGGGGCTCGTCGCGAGCGGTGAAAAGATCGGCTACACGACGGTCTACCGGCTCGTCAACGCACTTTCAGAGGAAGGGAAGCTGAAGAAATTTCTGACCAAGAAAGGCGGCCCGATTGTGTTCGAATTCGCGCCGGGTCACGATGAGGCGGAGTTTCACGTGCAGTGCAAAGTCTGCCGGAAGCTCTTTCACCTTCATTGCGGAGAGATTGAGCGTACCGCTGAGGAACTGAAGCATCACCTGGATGCAGAACACGGAATCCTGATTGACTTTCAGAATTCCGTGTTTCAAGGGATCTGCCCCGCCTGCAGACGAAAGGCGGAACAAAACCATCAGGACTGATCCGCAGGTCCTCAGAGGACCCGCGGAACACGGCGTCTATCAGTAGTTCTCGGCGCGGACTTCGAAGAAGCTCTGCGGATGGAAGCAGACCGGGCAGACTTCCGGAGCCTTCGTGCCGATCACGATGTGACCGCAGTTGCGGCATTCCCAGACCGTGATGCCGGCCTTCTCGAACACCTTCTTCTCTTCCACGTTCTTCAGCAGCTTGCGATAGCGCTCTTCGTGGGTCTTTTCAATAGCAGCCACGCCGCGGAACTGAGCGGCGAGTTCCGGGAAGCCTTCTTCGTCGGCTTCCTTCGCCATACGATCATACATATCCGTCCACTCATAATTTTCACCGGCAGCGGCAGCGGCGAGGTTTTCCTCGGTCGTGCCGATCTGGCCGAGCTGACGGAACCAAAGCTTCGCGTGTTCACGCTCGTTATCAGCGGTCTTCTGGAAAAGAGCGGCGATCTGCTCGTAACCCGCCTTCTTCGCGACACTTGCGAAGAACGTGTACTTGTTGCGGGCCTGGGACTCACCGGCAAAGGCTTCCCACAGATTCTTTTCGGTCTTCGTACCGGCATAACGATTAGCAGCCATTACTTTCTCCTAGATATTAGAAATGATCCGGTCTGCCACCCGGGGTGATTGGGGGTCCCGGGGACAAATGTGTGGCATACCAGATATGAACATTCTATTCGCTTTTCATAAAAAGTGTGAGTCTTTTTTTATTTTTTTGTATTACCTTAATTTCAATATTGTCAATCACTGAAAGTATCCCGGCAGTGCTTTTCAATGAGAATGAAAATTTCTCAATCAAACCAGTTTCATAACATCACCTGGCGCTTTCCATCCTTCTTAACTCTTTAATTTATATTCCTAATATAGGTAAACCGACCTTACGCCAGCCTTAAGCTGAAGGTATTGAGAACTGTTCTTATTCAGACAGTCCGAGACCGCTAGTGAGGATTTTTGTACTGAAGGATTTATGTCCCTGAGAGCCGGCTGTATTTTCAATTAAATATTTATTGAAACACAAAATTATAGTTAGACGACTAATGGATTTCATCCAAAAGCAGGTCCCGATTAGGAATTTTTCTGTCGTTTTTCAGTATCAGACCGGATACTGATGAACTCAAAAATCACAGAGGAAACCGACTGAGACGGGTATCTTTCCTGAATGGAAAGCTCGGCTGGAAGGCGGGAACGCAGGAACCGGGGGGAACAACCCCGCATACATAAGAAAAGAGCCCGAAATGCCTCTTAGAAGCACTCCGGGCTCTGAAACCTGGTGCGGAGAGCCGGACTTGAACCGGCACGCCCTCAACGGGCGTCAGGACCTAAACCTGGTGCGTCTACCAATTTCGCCATCCCCGCGCACGAAGGCTCTATTTTACAGAAAAAATCTGAAAAGTGCCTTCAAAAAAGCTGTGCAGATTTAAAAAATCAGAGTCGCAGCCAGGGTGGCGTTACTTGGCTGCGGGCTTCTCGGAACCGCAGCCGCAGGTGCAGCCGCCTTCCTCATGCTCGTGATGGTGACCACCGCAGCCGCATTCACCCTCTTCATGCTCGTGGTGATAGCCGCCGCAGCAGCACTCGCCTTCTTCATGATCGTGGTGATGACCGCCGCAGCCGCATTCGCCCTCTTCATGCTCATGGTGATGGCCGCCGCAGCCGCACCCGCACTCTTCCTCTTCGTGATCGTGGTGGTGACCGCCGCAGCCGCAGCTACACTCTTCCTCTTCGTGCTCATGGTGGTGACCGCCGCAGCCGCATCCACACTCCTCTTCCTCGTGGTGATGGTGATGACCGCCACAGCCGCAGCCGCATTCATCGTCGTCATCGTGATGGTGGTGATGGCCGCCGCAGCCACACCCGCAGCCGCAGGAATCCATAACGATCGGGGTGAAGGGTTCAGTGACTTCGGTATAGGTGAGGCCGATCTGCTTCAGCGCAAGCCCCAGGTCTTCGTCCGCCGCGACACCGAAACCATCCTCAGTCTGAGACACGCGGTAGCCGCGCATCAGAAGAGCGGAACCCGCCTGCTGCATCAGATTCATATCGCCCGTGACATGGAACACGACTTCAGGCGCCGCGCTCACCGCGTAGAGCTGCCCATGATCATCCATCAGGATGTCATCGATCTCAAGCGGACGCAGTTCATCAACCGGAACCGTCACTTCGTACGCTTCGCCGCCCGCCTCAAAGGTGGAGGGAAGCTCAGCGCGGAAGGCGCTAATCAGGGGGATTTGCTTCATTCTCGCGAGGAGAACAGGAGCGGGCTTCGATCCCGCCGGAAGGATTTTGGTGAGCGTGGTCATTGTGTAATTTCCAGGCAATATGGGTTATTTGATGCGGGAAAGTATACCGATTCAGTCCGGGGCCGGTGAGGCGTTCTTTACTCCATCCCCTGCACCGCAGCGACCGCTTCCGAGAGCTTATCCACCGGGATCACCTCAAGCCCCTCAATCGGTTCTTTCGGCTTATTGGCGCGCGGGATGATGGCGCGTGAGAACCCGAGCTTCGCGGCCTCGCGGAGCCGCTCCTGGCCGCGCGGCGCGGGACGCACCTCGCCC
>ERZ894203.1434-NODE-1434-length-12769-cov-9.000787_pt1 | contig 12769 bp, 13 predicted proteins | sample MGYA00380286_ERZ894203 | MGnify/ENA primary metagenome ERZ894203 (study PRJEB32331, sample SAMN06328484) | human gut metagenome | biome: human gut microbiome; feature: stool | host: Homo sapiens | collected 2014-02-06 ... | reverse complement strand
TTCGTTTTCTGTTGGCTTTCGTGAAACGGCATCGTTGTCATCGCTGCTTCAGGCATCGGGGCGAGTCAACCGGAACGGAAAAACAAAGAATGCGCTCATGTGGTCCTTCGGCCTCAACTACGCAGACGATGCGCTGCTGAAGGAGCACCCCATCATCAAACATGCGGCTACAGTGTTAACCAAAGAGTTCCTTGAAAAAGACCGTCCGATTCTTCCTACTTCGGTTACCGACTCCATTCGATTGGAATTGGCCCGTTATGGTGAGCACCAGACGAATCTGCTCAAGGATGAAGACAGCCTGTCCTTTGTCAAAGTTGAGGATACATTCCAGGTGATTGACAATCATTCTGTATCGGCGCTTGTTCACGCAGCGCCGGATGAGGACATCCGTATTCACGAGATCAGTCGTGAACAGGTGCAGATGGATACCGTTCAAATCCCTCAACATCGAATAAAAGACTGGAATGTGCAACCCATACGGGATGAACTGTATCGATGGACGCTTGCATATGACGGTTTTCTGGGCTATATGGCGGGTGTGCTGAGCATCGATGAATGACCTGCTGATATTTTGACATTGCAATTTCTGGTATTGACTGTGATGCTGGAAGCTGAAGATTCTTTACTTGTGGGATATCGATTCGGTATGTGCTTCAAGGATCAATCTTCATCCATGTCTCTGTTTCTGGCTTTTCTTGTGCAGAAAAGGAGCAAAACAAGGCTGATAGCAATCTCAAATACATGTTTATCATGGTTGCAAGCAGGGCAAAGATAGCACCTTTTGCACTTTGCTTGTTGGGAGGCTCCGCCCCCAAGCCCAATTTACCAGATCTTGCGATCTGTGGTTGTGGTGTCTTGTTGCGCCCGACCTAGTGCAGCACCACGGCATAAAAATGAAAGAAGCCTCCATGCCGGCAAACGGTGAAAACCAGTTCCGGCACGGAGGCGTTGTTATCGTTCTATACGATCTCCTTTGCGGTGATATTGATCTGTTTGCGGAATGTCCCGGATAAGTATTTTGTAGTTATACCGGATGTGCTTCAGGTCTGTCAGCTTCGATTTGAGCTCTGCCAGATCTGGCTTGTATGCATCCAGCTGCTCCTTCAGCGCAACGTATTCCGCTGTCAGCTCCTTCAGCGTCGGCAGTTTGCCGTCGTGAAGCTCGTAGACAGCTTGTGCTTTTTTGTGTGCCTCGATTTCTGCGTGATGCTCCTGATAGAATTTTGCTGACCAGCCGGATTCTTTAAACTGAGTGTATATCTCTTTCGTCCTGCGGTAATCACGGATGGCTTGACGTTGACGATTGATTTCTTTCATACGATTCTGTGCCTGCCTGATGGAGGCTTTTTTTTCATCATGGGCAGACTGCAGATCATCAATCTGCTGTTCCAGTTCTTCCGGTGATCCGAGGTGATGCTCTTTCAGGAAGATGACCGTTTGGGATATTGCGTCGATGTTGTTACGCTCAGCCCACACCAGATAGCCCTTGCCCTTTCCGGCGCGCAGCTTGTCTTCAATGTCGATCAGCCGCTTGATCTGACTTTTGGAATAATCAGCGCAGGGAGTTTTCGGAATGTGCACATGATCACCCGCCAGCGCTTGTCGCAATGTATCCCCATCGTATTCCGGGCCGAGGCTCTTCAACCGGATATAGCGTTGTCCATCCGGCGGCTTGAGGCTGATATGGGCTCCGCGCCTGATGCGGCATCCGGCATCTTCCAGCATCTGTAGAAGCGCATCGAATCCGTCTGGCCGGTGCCGGAGAGCGGCATCGATCATGATTCGAAGATCATCCCGGTGACTGCTCTTTTTCCAATTGCCGCCCACTTGTCATATGGGACAGCTTTATCCTGTGGATTGCAGATAACTGATAATCCGTTTTCCTCACACAGCGCATCGCTGATCTGCACCAGCTCCTTGGCGGATCTCTTTACATCCCTGTATTTCTGCCGGCCGTCCAGGCTTGTAGCGCAGAATATGATGTGGTTGTGGATGTGCTGTTTGTCAATGTGTGTGGCTACCACGAAAGCATGCTGCTTATCCGTTAGTCGTTCGGCCAATGCTTTCCCGATCTCATTTGCTTTTTCCGCAGTGATCTCCCCGGGCTTGAAAGCCTGCCGCACATGATAGGCGAGCACCTCATCCCCGCGTTTTCTGCCGGTAATGTTCAGGTATTCCTGACGATACAGCATGAACTCATCCGCTGCAGTTTCGGGGAAACAGGCGTGGGACGAGATCAGAATCCCACCGTCCGTCTTTTCCGGGTTCATGATGTAATCCAGCCGCTCTTTGATGCTCTGATATGCTGTTTTGCCTTTTCCAACGTGGATCGAAATGATATAGGTGGAGCCGCTGGTAGGATTTGTTGATGGATACGGTTCCAGCTTTGAAGTTGAAGTCTCCGGGCGTCAGCGCCAGCAGCTCGCCCTCGCGAATGCCGCACCAGTACAGCATTTCAAAGGCGTTAGGACATCGGTTTATCCATGACAGCTTCTGCGAACCGCTGGTATTCCTCCTTCGTCCAGAACTGCATTTCCTCCGCTTCCTTGCTCCCGATGTACCCCACCTTGGATGCGGGATTGCTCTTCAGTCCGTAGTGCCGGACCGCGTGGTTCAGGATCGCCACCAGCTGGTTATGGATACTCTTGAGATAGGTCGGCGAGTAGGGCTGCTTCTTTTCATCCCGGTAGGCCAGCAGCTCATTCTGCCAGGCGATGATGTCCCGGGTTTCGATTTCGCTGAGCATCTTCTTGCCAAAGGTGGCGAAGAGCTTCGTCCGGATCATGTGTTTCCTGCTCAGCCAGGTGTTTTCCTTCAGACGGGGCCGCATGTCATTCTCATACAGCTCCATGAAGGCTTCAAAGGTCATGTCCGGATCTCCATCGGTTTGCAGCTGAAAGTTGCGCTCCCACTCCTGCTCTTCCCGCCGGGTGGCAAAACCCCGTTTGCATTTCTGCCGCTTCACACCCTTCCAGTCGTGATACCGAACCATCACATACCAGGTACCGTTTTTCTCATCCTTATGTGTTGACATGTGACTCACACTCCTTCTGATTTGATGTACCGTACAGTCGTTCCTGAAAATACAGCCGGTTCACTCGCCCGGCGATGGTCACATATCCCTTCTCATGGAGCTCCGCATTCAGTTGCCTGATCAGCCTGTAGGCATAGGATCTGGACACTTCGAGCTCCTGAGCTACTTCTTCTACTCTCATAAATTGGTTTTTCACGTGTTCCTCCTTTTGCAAATTAAGCAATAACGCTTAATTTGCAATACGATTATATTAAACATTATCGCTTGTGTCAATAGGCTTTCAAGGAGTATTCCAAACTTTTTTGTTAAATTACCATCTTGACGATCTTAAACGGATTTGCTATGATAAATTATCCTGTTCAAGAGGTGATTTGATGGCAACCGGCGAACGTATCCGTTTCTTTCGCACTTTACGGGGGATGACACAAAAGTATTTGGGTCTTCTTCTGGGGTTTCCAGAGAGCTCGGCTGATGTGAGACTTGCCCAGTATGAATCCGAGGATCGAACGCCCAAGGCAGAGCTGACCGGGCAGATGGCGGAAGCGCTGGACGTTTCTCCCAAGGCCATCGCCGTGCCGGACATTGATACCATGGACGGCTTGATGCACACGCTTTTTGCATTGGAAGACCGAAAACTTCTTCGCATCACCAACGCGGATGGTCTGATCTGTCTGCGTGCTGAGATTTTTGACGGCGGCATCCATGCAGCCGATTTGGAGCAGCGTCTTCGTGCCTGGCAGGAGCAATCTGCCAGGCTGGCTGCCGGTGAGATCACCAAAGAGGCATACGACCGCTGGCGGCACCACTACCCCGATTACGACGACACGCGCATCCATGCCGCAGTCCCGCCTGAAGCATCCGCTGTGCGCAAACGCGGCCGGAAGCCAAAGTCGAAAGCCTGAAAGAATAGACATAAAGAAAGCCCTCTGCTTGTGGAAGATTTCCTCCACAGCGAAGGGCTTTTGAACAGGCTATTTTCACAGAGAGTGATAACCGGGAGGTGTTTTTCTCGCCTTTACCCCAAAGCCACCAGCGCAGTTTTCTGTAAAGACAGCTTCGGAGATGGTTATCATTTTGTTATCAGAGGCGGTTTGGACTGGGCAAATACGCTTGCGCTGCAAGGGTTTTCGCCTTTACAGCGGTCACTCCCACTCGCTCCCTGAAACCGTGACTTAAACGATTTTGCGTATGTGGTTTAGCTTCGATTATCGGGGTTACTTAGATTATCCAAGAATTACGGTGTATCATAATTCCTGTTGTCATTTTGTTGTCACGAGTGATAGATCGGTGCAAAAGCAATCCGTATGGAGATTACAGTGCAGCGTTCTTTAAATTGCAATACTGCTTTTCAAAATTTACACGCAATATTTTTAAAAAGCGTGCAAAACATATTGATTTTCGTAGGTTTTGGCATTATAATATCAACGTGCATATTGCAAATATTGCGTGCAGAAAGTAGGTGACAGTTTGGGCAAGTACGATATCCTCAACAAAGTCTTTGATACCGTTGGAGAAATTGCAAAGAAATCGGATTTTATTTCGGCCGGACTCAAAGGCCAAGATATATATGCGCTTTGTAAACAGGGATATCTCGAGCGCGTGAAAAGAGGATATTACAAGTTGGCTGTTGGGGACGAGCCCAAAGAAGAACTTATCCTTTCGAAACTGATGACGCACGGGGTCATCTGCGTTGAATCAGCTCTGTTCTACTACGGCTATAGCGACTTTGCGCCCAGAGAATGGTCGATTGCCGTCCCACGCTCTTATTCCAGAACGGTAAAGGCGATTCAGGCTGAAGTTCCGGTAAAGGCGTATTATGTACAGAATCCGATGTACCATATCGGGGAAACAACTGGCGCCTTCAACGGTGTAAATCTTCCTGTCTATGACCGTGAACGTACCATCTGCGATTGCTTCAAGTACCGCACGAAGCTGGACAACGAGATATTCAACAAAGCCGTCAATGCTTATGTGGCGGATGAAAAGAAAAACCTTGCCAACCTTTCCAAATACGCAAAGGAAATGGGTGTTTATAAGAAAATGATGAGTGTGATGGAGGTGCTGCTGAATGGCTGATGTGGCTGCGTCCGTGCTTGCACGGCTCAAAAACAAAGCGGCAAAAAGCGGCAGAAGTTATCAGCTCTGCTTACAGCTTTTCTGCCAAGAAGAGTTCCTGCGCCGTCTGGAAAAGTCAAAATATGCAGAAAATCTCGTTCTAAAGGGCGGATTGTTCCTCTATTCTCTCACGAATTTTGATAGCCGTGTTACGGCGGATGTTGATTTTCTACTCAGAAAGATGCCTAATACACCGGAACAGCTTCAAGCGATATTGGAGGAGATCATTGCAACCGAAACAGGCAACGATTTTATCACATTTGAAATCAAAAATGTGGCTCCCATTGCTGTGGCAAAGAAGTACGCCGGTATTGGTGCCTCCCTCGTAGCAAGGATAAAGAACACAAAAACTCCTTTTGGCATTGATTTCGGTGTGGGGGATATCATCGTGCCGAGACAGGAAAAGCGGAAGATACCAACGCAGCTTGACGGTTTTGAGGCTCCGACGGTCAATACGTATTCGCTGGAAACGACCGTTGCCGAAAAGCTGGATGCAATTCTCAGTCTGATGGAATTCTCCAGCCGGATGAAGGATTATTACGATCTCTATTATCTTGCAAACAAGTTTGATTTTGACGGTGCAACGCTGACGGAAGCGCTGAAAAAGACCTTTGAAAACCGTGGACACAAGTTCACGGTGGAGCAGTTTGAGCAGGTTATGGCATTTGGAAGCGACGATGCGATGCGGAAGAAGTGGAAAGCCTTCTGCCGGAAGGTCGACACAAAGACCGATGATTTCAATGTTGTGCTGAGAACGATAGATGTTTTTTTGAATAGCCCGTTTGCTGCGGCAGTACAGCTCGTAGAATATTCGGACTGCTGGTCTGCGTCAAGTGGAAAATGGAGTAAAAATAGGGGTGCAGAATTATGATTAGAGCTGATATGATTTCGACAGTTGGCAGAGCATATCTAACAAGTAATATTGAAAACGATGAATACAGTTATCCCAGGGCATTTTCTGCTGCCTCGCTGACTTTTGCGCCCATTCAAAATAGTGCGGGCCGCAGATTTGAAAAGTTGGATATTCGTTTTGTTAAGGATAACATTTCTGTCCTCATAGAAACAAAACAGAATTTTACAGCAGCAGATGAAGAACAATTATCCGCTTATGTCGAATATGAAAAGGCACTGACTGGGAATAAAATCATTGCCATACTTGCTAACACAATAAATGATAATGTCAAGGTTTGGCGCGGCGTTATTTCCGACGGTGATCTGATGCCGAAAGAAACGGCGCTTCGCACAATGGACGAATATGTCGATTTTTATACATCAAAGATCAACGATAAGGAAAAGGTGATGCAGAACACCTATAAACTCAATGAAATGCTGCATCGCCATAGCATTCCTGAAAAACTGCGTAGTCAGTTTGTTGGAACGTGTCTCCTTGCGTTAAAAAACGGTCTCGACTATTCCACGCCCTCGCTGACCGCCGCACAGATTAGAACCCGAATCAAAGAGGTATTGGAAGACCTACTCAACTCGGATATTAACAAAGCAGAAAAGCTGGCTCTGCTTAACAGAAATGTCCTCGGAGACCAGTATGTCAGACAGCTTAACATCGCTGCTTTCAGGGAAATATTAAAGTTCATCGAAGATAACATTTTGCCGTTTATCAACGATAAAAGTACTTCCGGGCAGGATTTGTTGAATCTGTTTTTCGTCACCTTCAATAAATACGTTGGCAAATCGGACAAAAATCAAGCGTTTACACCTGACCATATAACGGATTTTATGGCAAAGATTACGGGCGTAAACAAGCATTCTGTTGTACTTGACCCCTGCTGTGGAAGCGGTTCGTTCCTTGTGCGGGCTATGACGCAGGCGTTAGATGATTGTGCGACTGCCGCAGAGCAGGAAGAAGTGAAAAAGCATCAGATTTTCGGCATTGAGTTTGACGAAAACGTATACGGTCTTGCCACAACAAATATGCTTATCCACTCAGACGGTAATTCAAACATTCGTCAAGGTAGTTGCTTTGCGCTGGCAGCCTGGATTAAGGAAGCAAAGCCGAATGTAATTCTGATGAATCCTCCGTACAATGGTCAGCGTATTCATTTGCCTGCCAACTATGTAAGTACTTGGGGCAGGGATAAAAAAGAAGATCCATCAAAAGGATTATACTTTGTAAAATTCATCGCCGATACACTTAATTCAATTAACCATCATGCAAAACTGGCGGTGTTACTGCCAGTGTCCTGCGCCATCGGTACCAGCGGTGAGATTGCCAGGCTGAAAGCTGAAATCCTCCAAGAAAATACTCTTGATGCAGTATTCACGTTGCCAGTTGATATTTTCCATCCTGGCGCCAGTGCTTCGGCTTGCTGTATGGTATTTAAGATTGGAACAAAGCATAATGATATTTCTAATCCAGACACATTTTTCGGTTATTGTCGTGATGATGGCTTTAAGAAGAAAAAGAATCTGGGAAGAGTTGAGCAAATTGACCCATTGACCGGTAAAAGCAAATGGTCAGAAATCGAAAAAAGATGGATTGAATTGTATCGCAATCGTAAAGCTGAACCAGGCGAGTCTGCGACACAAAAAGTGAGCGGTAATGATGAGTGGCTTTGCGAAGCATATATGGAAACAGATTATTCGAAATTAACCGAACAAGATTTTCAGCAAACAATCAACGATTACCTTGCTTACCTTGTTAAGGAGGGACGAGTATATGAATCTTGACTTGGATAAATGGGGAAGTTTTAGAATCTCTGATTTATTCCCTATACTGCAAAACGGGAAAGCAAACCAAGGCATGTTAAGTGATGGCACTGAATGCTTTTATGTAGGGGCAAAAAAGAACGATAATGGCGTGATGCTCCACTGCGCATACGACGAAGACCTTATACAAAAAGGGAACTGTATTATTTTTATTTGCAATGGACAGGGCTCAGTTGGATATGCCAACTATATGGATGTTGATTTTATTGGCACAACAGATATAGTTGCTGGATATAACGAAAACCTCAATCAATATAATGGGCTATTTATAGCAACTGTCTTGTGTCAAGAACGTCCCAAGTATTCTTTTGGTCGGAAATGGAAAACTCATTTGAAAGATACTGTTATAAAATTGCCTCAAACATTAGACGGTAATCCAGATTGGAATTATATGGAACGATACATAAAATCTTTGAATCACAAACCTGTAGCTACCGCCAATCGGAGGGGGTACGGATCACATACACTTGGTGTTGAGACCTGGAAAGACTTTTGTTTAGGTGACTACTTTGAAATTAAGAAAGGGAAACGATTAACTTCGGATGAGCAAACAGAAGGAAGTACACCCTATATTGGTGCAATCGATTCAAACAATGGAATAGCCAATTATATAGGGCAGGATGCAATACACGCAGGCAATACTATATCTTTGAGTTATAACGGTTCAGTTGGTGAGGCGTTTTATCAGCCCAAACCTTTTTGGGCAACGGATGATGTGAATGTATTATATTTTCGGGAAGAAAATGGAGTGCCATTTAATAAATACATAGCATTATTTGTGTGTGCCGTCCTTCGCCAAGAAAAGTATAGATACTCATACGGGCGAAAATGGGTTCTTGAAAGTATGAAATCTACCGTCATAAAACTTCCAGAAAAATCCGGTAAGCCAAATTGGTCGTATATGGAAGATTATATGAAGTCTCTGCCGTATGGAGATAGAATCTGAGGTGGTTTGACCGCTTTTGAGAAAACAGCCAAAAGTGGCGGCAGGGAGCAATCCCTGCCGCTGCTGCGCTTATGCTATGTAAATCAGTTCGCTATTCACGATTTCCATAGCTCTGCTTCGTATGTTATTCATCCTTCTGACCCACTCCATCTGGTTGTCTGCCTTGAGTTGCTCTGTGACACCTTCCGCCTCGACCATCTGTTTTACCAGCCGAAGAAACATTTCCTCTGCCTGACGGTCAATGTCGGCAAGGTAGCTGTTCAGTTTTCCGCCGGTGAACAAGGTCGCATAGGTTGCCCGCCGATGCTCCTTCAGGTAACGCGTGTGGCGCCGTCCCCACACGCCGATGGGCAGATGTTCTTCTTCAGGCAGCTTCAGATCAGGGAGAAGATAATCCCCGACCTGCGTATAAGTACCGCCCATTTCCTCAAAAATTGTCTTTGCCATTGTCTGTTCCTACCTTTCATAATTTATATTTCTGCGCCTTGTGCGCTGGGTTTGCTTTCTCTGCTGTTCCATAGCTTTCGCCTGTGTGATCAGATTATCAATCTGCTGACTGCCAAGGACCTTCCGCAGAAAGTGGAAATCCTTCAGTTCCGAGCGTAGGGCATCATTTTCTCCTTTGAGCCGGTCGTTGGTTGCGGTCAGACGCTCGTTTTCCCGGTAGAGCCGCCCGTTGGTGTTGTTCAGCCTATGGTAGCTGTCCAGTGCCTGATAATAGTGATAGAACACCTTTCGGATGACTTCTTTCAGCTTTTTGATTAACGGGTCAACAAACCGCTGTTTGTAGGTTTTGGCGGCCATTAGCGTGGGTGGATCGGGGAGTTGAAACTCTGCATCCGACTCAATTCGCTGCTCCAGCTTTTCAATAGACTGCGTACCCTGACCGAAGTTGTCGATCCGATTCTGTACCGTTTTCAGCTCGTCCTGCTTTTCGGCCAGTGTGGTATCCAGTGCAGCGAGTTCTTTCTCCCGTTCCTGCTTCTTGTAATCCAGAACGGAGAGGTGCTTGTCGTGCGTCCCTTTCTGCTCCCACTGGATGTCATACCGCTCCATCACGGCAGCCAGCTGCTCCTTTTCGGACTGTACCCACTGCGCCCATTCCGTTGCACCACGAGTGCCGCCCTTGAAGCCCTGCGCTGCCAGCGCCTGCTTCAGCGACACACGGGTATCAAGCCCTCGCTTGCTCCCGGTGGTGAATGGCACAAAGTCAATGTGGATGTGTGGCGTGGCCTCGTCCATATGGAGATGTGCCGAAAACACCCGGAGGTTGGGATTGCGCTCCTGAAAGCCCCGATAGTACTCGTCCAGTACCGTCCGAGCCAGCTCTGCATACTCGCCGGTGGCGCTCATATCTTCCCTGTTTCCGATTTGCAGGATGATCTCGTGAAAGGGTTTCTCCTGATTGCCGGAGCGAATCTTCTCGTAGTAGTTCGGAATACGCCGGTCACTTCGGGTTTGCTTTTCGTTGTAGCGTTTCAGAGCTTCATCAAAAAGCTGGTGGTACACAGTCTGAATGCGCTTATTGCAGTAGTCAATGTTCAGGTGTGTGCGGCTTCCGTCCACATTCTCTGCCCGAAATTTGCGGCTGTTGTGGTTGACAGAGCCTTTACCGACCTCGGCGCTGATCGTTCTCTTCATAAAATTTCACTTCCTCTCTCTTTCCGGCCGCAGCCGGGGTTCTGTTACTCTTGTCAAGAGTAACGCAAAAGCACTTTTGACAGCCTGCGGCCATCAAAAGATGCTATTGCGCTCTCCGAGGGGGCTTGCACAGAGGCGGTATATCGAATACAACTTCTGTGCCGGGACTTTGCCCCAGCAGCCTGCGGGCTGCTCCCCAGTGCTCAATGCCCTTTGGAAAGGGCAGCCGCACGGCTTGCCGAAACTTCTGTGACGGTGTGTGACGATGGTGACGGTATTTTTGATACCGCCCCCCGCTCATAGAAATATCGTCACACCGTCACATATCGTCACGACCGCTCCACCATTGCGAGCTTTACAGTGCGCTCGTTCCGACTGCGGCTGCTTTCATATCGAATGCCATACTCATTCAACAGTCGTCCGGCATTGACATTTAGCCGCCTTGTCAGAGCATTGGGCTTCATATCCACACCGAGAATCGCCACAAGCTCTGTGGGCGTTCCCGTCCACTCCTTACTACCCGAAGAAAGAAAAGTCGAAACCTGTTCAAGCAGCGGCTCCGGCGGCGCTTTCCAAAGTTCCATTTCCACACGCTCCAGCTCCCACGCAAGGGTTTCCTCATTGCGGAAAAGGTGCAGTCGCTGATCCGGCTGATCTCTACTGGAAACATCGAGGCAGGCAGCATTTCCGGTGCGCTTTTCTTTGGTGAGCAGAAACGCTCCATCTGCTGCACCCAGCAGTCCGTTTGTACCGGAGATCATATCAAACTTATCGTCTGACTGCTGTTTTCGGGTGTGATGGACAAGAAGCAGACAGATGCCATAGCCATCCGCCAGCGCCTTCAACCTGGTTATGATTTGATAGTCGTTGGCGTAGCTGTAGTTGTCCCCGCCGACCTCACGTACCTTCTGAAGGGTGTCAATGATGATAAGGGAGGTGTCCGAATGCTCTCGCAGAAAATTGGTAAGCTGCTCGTCCAGACCACTGCCAAGCTGACCGGCCGAAACAGAGAAGAACAGGCACTCATTTTCTGCCGTGCCGAACATCCGATAGGAGCGTTCCTGCAGGCGCCGGTAATCGTCCTCAAGGGCGAGGTACAGCACCGTGCCTTTGCAGACGGGATAATTCCACAGCGGTGTGCCGGTGCTGATATGATAGGCAAGCTGAGTCATAAGAAAGCTCTTGCCCAGCTTTGGAGCGCCGACAAAAAGGTAAGTGCCCCGGTAGAGCAGGCCGTCCACAAGGGGCGGCTTGCTCTGGTACACATTGTCCAGCAGCTCAGACATTGACACGGTTTTCAGGTAGGACGGGTCCATCATCCGCAGAATTTCTCTCTGCATTTCATCAAACCCCTTGAAATCCGGGTCAAAATCGGTTAAACTATTGTCAGTATGGTTTTGGGATGACTGCTCCGTATCTGCGCCAACAGATACATTCGGAGCGGTCATTTCTTTTTCTTTGGTCATTCGGATTCCTCCTTCATTCCGCCGAGAATATCGGCGATCATTTCGATTAAGTCAAGCAGCTCATCGTTGGCTACACCGCCAGTCTCAATGCGCTGCAACTCTGCAATCACTTCAGCAAGCTGATTCCGCAGCGCCTTGAATACTCTGGGATTGCCCTGCACCACCACATCCTTATGAGTCAGCCGCCGGGTGATATAATCCTGCTTGGTCAGCCCGGAGAGCTGCACATAGCGTTCGATTTGAGCATCTTCCTCTGGTGACACCCGAAAAGCAACCGTTTTACTGCGCCAGCGATTATGCTCGTCTCTGTTCTTCAGTGACATTATCTGTACCTTCCTTTCTGAATTGATTGAGCTTGTCAGCCATATCGCTTTGTGTAGAGGGGAATAGGTGAGCGTAGTTATAAGTGATATTGATGCTTTCGCGTCCTACCCGGTCAGCAATCGCTACCGCCGAATATCCCATTTCAATCAGAAGAGAAATATGGCTGTGTCTCAAATCGTGGATTCGGATGTGCTTTACCCCTGCGGCATTGGCGTCTCTGTCCATTTCGTGATGAAGATAGCTTTTCGTGACTTCAAACAGCCGGTCATTTTTGCCGATTCGGTAGAGCTGTTTCATATAGTCCTGCATTCCTTCACAGAGGAACTCCGGCATTTTGATCGTCCGGTTACTTTTCGGCGTTTTCGGGTCAGTGATGATGTCCCGGCCACCGATACGCTGATAGGATTTGCTGATCGTGACCGTCTCCCGGTCAAAATCGAAATCCGCCGGGGTCAGCGCCAGCAGTTTACCCTCCCGGATGCCGCACCAATACAGCATTTCAAAGGCATAGAAAGAAAC
>ERZ894203.1430-NODE-1430-length-12788-cov-11.800990_pt1 | contig 12788 bp, 7 predicted proteins | sample MGYA00380286_ERZ894203 | MGnify/ENA primary metagenome ERZ894203 (study PRJEB32331, sample SAMN06328484) | human gut metagenome | biome: human gut microbiome; feature: stool | host: Homo sapiens | collected 2014-02-06 ... | reverse complement strand
GTAATGTCAGGGTGTACGACGTTAGCAGAGGAAAAAATAAAAGTTACGTTAGACGGTCAAGCAATGGATTTTGACGTTGCACCGATAATACAGAACGACCGTGTTCTTGTACCGATGTGTGCGATATTTGAAGAACTTCATTGCAGTGTTGATTATACCGATATTGATGGCAGGCAGATTATAACTGCAAAAAATGACGGTAACACAATCAGTTTGGAAATCGGCAGTAATGAAATGACGGTTAATGACGAAAAAGTGAGCCTTGATACAGCACCAGTAATTATAGACGACCGCACACTTGTGCCGCTTCGTGCGGTGTCGGAGGCGCTTGATTGTAATGTGGATTGGAATGGGGACACTAAAACCGTTACAATAGCACCTCACAAGTACAATGAATACTACACGCAAAAACTTATGGAAAATCTGCCTAAGGACGAAAACTATGTTATATCTCCGTTTTCGCTTGAAATGGCAATGATGATGGCGTCAGAGGGGGCAGTAGGGGACACAAAACAAGAAATAACGCAAGCATTTGATTCACCGAATACAAGCCTATACAGCCAAATAATAACCGATAACAAAAATAAGGACATTGATATAGCAAATTCAATATGGTTTAACAAGGACAGCGGAAAAAATGCTTATTTTGCCGATGACTATCAAAAGAAAATACAAAGCGACTATCAAGGAACTGCTCAATCGGTTACGAACGATGACAGTATTGAAAAGGTAAATGAATGGGTAGAAAAACAGACGAACGGCAAAATAACAAATATGCTTTCTGAAGAAAACAGAGGTTATGTATGTGCACTTGTGAATGCGATTTATATGAAAGCGGATTGGGTAAATAAATTTGAAAAAGAGGGTACATATAAAGAAACTTTCACCGATATAAACGGTGATAAATCGGAAATTGATTTTATGCATCAAGCGGCAGATTTTCAATATTATGAGAACGGTGACACTAAAGCCGTGAAATTGCCATATGAAAACGGACTAAGTATGGTTGTTGTTTTAGGGGACACTAAAAATATTCTTAACGATATTCATAATGGAAAAATGACAAGCAAGTTGGTTGAGGTGACATTGCCGAAAATTAAAGCTGAATATTCGATAGACTACGTAAACATACTTAAAAATATGGGAATAGAAAAGGCTTTTGATTACCAAAATGCTGATTTCAGCTTAATGCTTAAAAATTATCCCGAACGCATGATAATTGATTCTGTTCTGCAAAAAGCAATGATAGATGTTGATGAGAAGGGAACAGAGGCTGCTGCCGCAACTGTTGCAGTATTAACTAAGTCAGCACTGTCCGTAGATGAAGAAGTTATAGAATTTAGAGCCGATAAACCGTTTACATATTACATATTGGACGATAACGGAAATGTATATTTTGCGGGACGGTATGTAAAAGCAGAATAACAAAAAAAGCACCGAAAGGTGCTTTTTTATGTTACTTTTCTATTTTAACAGTTTCTCTGACTTCTGTTTTCTTTGGCATAACGGAGTCGTACATTTCGTCTTTTTTCATATTTTCAAAAGCGACTGCAAGCATAAGTTTAATACGGTTAAGCTGATTAACTTCACTTGCACCTGGGTCATAGTCAACCGCAACGATATTGGCTTGCGGGTACTGTCTGCGAAGTTCCTTAATCATACCCTTACCTGTAACGTGGTTAGGCAAGCAAGCGAACGGCTGAACACAAGCGATATTCGGAACACCCGAATTTATAAGCTCAATCATTTCGCCTGTCAGGAACCAACCCTCACCTGTGCAGTGACCAAGCTGTAAAACGTGCTTTGCACCCTCAGCAATATCCGCGATATGTTTCGGTGAACGCATACGAAACTTAGGATTGTTATTCATAACCTTTGCCATATGCTTTCTGAAACTTTCAATACCCCAAATTGCAAGATTGCAAAGTGCGGCGGTTGAACGCTTAGAACCAAGATTATCACGTTTGAAGTTATTGTTATACAAACAATAAAGCATAAAGTCCGCAAGTCCCGGCATAACTGCCTCACCGCCCTCCGACTCAATAACATCAATAATATTGTTATTTGCGTCAGGGTGGAACTTAACAAGAATTTCACCGACCACGCCGACTTTTGGCTTTTTGACTGTTTCATCAATTTCGATTGCGTCAAAGTCTGCGATTATTTCATCAATAACCTTTTTAAGTTTAAGCTGTTTACGGTTATTATTAATAATATCGCTGTACAAACGCTTTTGCCACTTTTCGTGTACCGCATTTGTTTCGCCCTCGTTTACCTCGTAAGGACGGATACGAAGTGTAACGGCAAGCAATAAGTCGCCCCAAGTACAAGCCTTTAAAAGACCGTCAACAAGCTTCGGAGTAATCTTAAATCCGGGATTGCCCTCAAGTCCCGACACGTTAAGCGAAATTACGGGAACATTCGGATAGCCTGCCTCTTTAAGCGCCTTACGAAGAAAGGCGATATAGTTAGTCGCACGACAGCCACCGCCTGTTTGTGTAATCATAACGGAAGTGTTGTTCGGGTCGCATTTGCCACTTGTAAACGCATTGACAAGCTGACCTGTTACCATAATTGACGGATAACAAGCGTCGTTATTAACGCTCTTTAAACCGGCCTCAACGTCATCTGCCGTTGCGTGTTCAAGCACAAGTGCATTGTAACCGTTTGCACGCATAACCGCCTCGAAAAGCCCGAAGTGGGTAGGACTCATTTGAGGGAAGATTATAGTATGCTTTTTGCGTTCTTCCTCTGTAAACTTAACTCTGTTAATTGTGTAATCATCAATTTTATGCGGAATAAAGTCGTTATCGTCACGTTCCTTGACTGCCGCTTTAAGCGAACGAACTCTTATTCTTGCAGTACCGAGATTTGAAACCTCATCTATTTTCAATGTTGTATAAATCTTTTCGTGTGACTGCAAAATTTCCTGTACTTGGTCGGTCGTAACTGCGTCAAGACCGCAGCCGAACGAATTAAGCTGAATTAGCTCAAGACGCGGATTTTTGATAACCTGTGCCGCTGATTCGTAAAGTCTTGTATGGTATGCCCATTGGTCAACAACTCTGATATCACGTTCAAGATGACCGAGATGTGCAACGCTGTCCTCTGTAAGAACGGCAAAGCCGAGTGATGTAATCATATCCGGAATACCGTGGTTGATTTCAGGGTCGATATGATACGGTCTGCCGGCAAGTACGATAGCACGTTCATCGTGTTCGTCAAGCCACTTCAAAACTTCTTCACCCTTATCTCTGATGTCTTGCTTGTAATGCTGAAGTTCGGCAAAAGCCTTTTCAGAAGCGTTGTCAATTTCTGTTTTTGTAAAGCCGTAATCGTGCAACGCTTTCATCATTTGACGTTTAAACGACGGCTTGTCGGCAAGATTGATAAAAGGATACAAGAAGTTAATATCGCTTTGACGTACAACGTCCATATTGTTGTAGATAACTTCCGGATAAGATGTTACCATAGGACAGTTGAAGTGATTGCCTGCGTCCGAATATTCTATCTGCTCATACGGAATACAAGGGTAAAAAATCGTTTTTATGCCCTTGTCGATAAGGTCTTGAATGTGACCGTGTACAAGTTTTGCAGGGTAGCAAGCACTTTCACTCGGTATCGAGTCGATACCTTTTTCGTAAAGGTCGTGCGTACTTCTGCCGGAAATTCTTACGGAGAAACCAAGCTCAGTAAAGAATGTAAACCATAGCGGATAATTTTCATATATATTAAGTACACGCGGTATACCGATAACACCGTTCGGTGCATTCTCTGCCTTTAACGGCTTGTATGCAAATGCACGTTTGTATTTATAATCATAAAGATTAGGCATTTGCTTTTTGGCTTTTTCAAGTCCGGCACCGCGTTCACAACGGTTACCCGATACAAACTGACTTCCGTCAGAAAATTTTGTTATTGTAAGCTGACAGTGGTTGTTACACTTTTGACAACGTGTAAGTGAAGTATCGAATGTGAACGAATCAAGTTCGTCAACACGAAGAATATCACATTCACCGCCGTTCCAACGTTCTTTTGCGATAAGTGCCGAACCGAACGCACCCATAATACCTGCAATATCCGGACGGACAACATTTTTACCTGTCAAAAGTTCAAAACAACGAAGTATAGCGTTGTTGTTGAAAGTACCGCCTTGAACAACGATATTAGTACCCATTTGTTCGGGGTCACGAAGTTTTATAACCTTGTAAAGAGCGTTTCTGACAACGGAATAGGAAAGACCTGCACTGATGTCACCGACAGTCGCACCCTCTTTTTGGGCTTGTTTAACACGCGAATTCATAAAAACCGTACAACGCGTACCAAGGTCAACGGGATTGTCTGCCACAAGTGCCTCTTGTGAGAATGATATTGTATCAAGTCCCAAACTTTCCGCAAATGTCTGAATGAATGAACCACAGCCCGATGAACAGGCCTCGTTAAGCATAATGCTGTCGATTACGCCGTTTCTGATTTTCATACATTTCATATCCTGACCGCCGATGTCGATGATAAAATCAACACCCGGTGAAAAATAATTTGCGGCTTTGTAGTGGGCGATAGTTTCGATTTCGCCTTCTTCAATTCTGAAAGCAGTCTTTAACAAAAGTTCGCCGTAACCTGTTGTACAGGCGTTTGCGATATAAGCCGATTTCGGCAATTTTGAATACAATTCACGAAGTATTTTTATACCGCAGGTAATAGGACTGCCTTCGTTTTTGCCGTAATAATCATAAAGAATATCGCCGTCCTCGTTAATAAGTGCGGCTTTGATAGTCGTTGAACCGACGTCAAGACCAAGGAATACAGGACCGTTTGCGGTTGAAATATCCTTACGTCTTGCAACGTCTTTGCCGTGTCTGTCGAAAAATTCCTTGCGTTCTTCCTCTGTTTCAAACAGCTTGCGCATACGCGTGATTTCGGCGTCAACCGATTTTGCGTTTGCAAGCTGTGAAATAAGTGTGTCTATGTCGGAAGTCTTGTCTTCGTACATAAGTGCCGCACCGATTGCCACGAACAGCTGTGCGTTTTCAGGAGTTTTGAAAGACTTCGCATTGTCCTTTAAAGTTTCCTCAAACTGACGTCTTAGCTGAGGTAAGAAGTGCAAAGGACCTCCAAGAAATACGATATTGCCCTTTATAGGCCTGCCTTGTGCAAGACCGCTGATTGTCTGAGTTACAACGGCTTGAAGAATTGATGCGGCAATATCTTCACGTGCCGCACCCTCGTTTAAAAGCGGCTGAACGTCCGATTTTGCGAAAACACCGCAACGGGCGGCGATAGGGTAAATAATAGTGTGCTTTTCGGCAAGTGCATTAAGACCGTCTGCATCTGTTTTTAAAAGTATAGACATTTGGTCAATAAAAGAACCTGTACCGCCGGCACAAGTGCCGTTCATTCTTTGCTCAAGTCCGCCCGAAAGATAAAGGATTTTCGCATCCTCACCGCCAAGTTCGATAACAACATCTGTTTCAGGCATAAATGTTTTTATAGCTGTTTTGTTTGCTATAACCTCCTGTACGAAAGGCAAATCAAGCATTTTTGAAAGCAAAAGACCGCCCGAACCTGTTATAACAACAGTGAACTGTTCGTTTTTGACAACCTCCTTGACTTCTGCAAAAAGGCCTTTAACGGTGCTTTTTATATCTGAAAAATGACGTCTGTATTCTGCAAATAAAGTATTATTGTTTTCATCAAGCACAACAACTTTAACTGTTGTTGAGCCTACATCAATACCCATATGTAGTCTACTCATCAATGTAACCCCCTCACATATTGTAGAGTATAAAATTATTCTATTCTATTATACATTCTAATAAGAAATTAGTCAAGTAAAGTTTGATTATGTTCATAACGATTTTACATAAAATCGTATAATTAAAATTTGTTGAAAATATTGACAAATAAATTGGAAAATGATATTATATTTGTACAAAATAAATAAAATCGGAGGGGATGACAAATGAAAAGAAAAATAGTTTTTGCGTGCATGATTTCTGCATTGCTTTTGTCGCAAACTGCAATGGCGGCACCGAATGTTGAAGTGAACGGAACGCAGATAGATACTGACGCGGTAATAATCGACGACAAAACGTATGTACCGCTTAGAGGTGTTTTTGAGGCCGCCGGAGCAGAGGTTTCATGGAACGAGGAAACGCAGACAGCAGGCATTAATATATCAAATTCGCTTAGTGATGATGAATTAATTCCTTCGGTGATTGAATCGGTAAGTCCGTCAGTGGTCGGAATTATCGGGCGCGGTAAGACGGAAAGCTATTACGGCTCGCAAGAGGGTATTATGAGCGGTTCGGGTGTTATAATAAAGACCGGCGGTGAAATTCTTACCAATGCACACGTTGTAAAAAATATGAACACGATTTTAGTTGTGATGAATGACGGAAAAGGCTATGAGGCGCAACTGAAATATATAGATGAAGATACAGACCTTGCGATTGTTAAAATAAAAAAGATTGGTTTGCCAGTTGTGAAATTCGCAAACAGTGAAGATATTGTTGTTGGTAAACAGGTTATAGCAATAGGAACACCGATAACGTTTTCATTGCGTAATTCCGCAACGGTAGGGCATATAAGCGGACTAAACAGAAGTGTCGGCGAGCCGTACAGACTTGTTCAGACAGATACGGCTATCACTCACGGAAATTCGGGCGGTGCACTTATTAATATGAACGGTGAGCTTGTTGGTATTACATCAAGCGGATATTCGGGTACAAATACTAATTTTGCAGTTCCTGTTGATACAGTTAAGTATGTACTTAATCAGTTTGAATTGTACGGAAAAGTCAGACATATATCATTTGGTGCAGAGTTCCAAGAGGACTGGCTTGCAGAGCTGGGAGTTCCGTCAGAGGCAGGACTTACAATAAAAGGGCTTGAAAAATCATCACCTCTTGCAAAGGCGTCGTTTAAGACCGGTGACGTGTTGGTTTCGGTCGATGATGTTGCGATAAACAGTATAGTTGAACTTAACGAATTGATGAAGAATTATCTTCCGGGCGATACTGTCAAAGTAGGTGTGAAAACCAACGGTGAAATCAAGTATGCGGATATAGTTCTTGACGAAAAAGCTAAAACGGAATAGGGGTGAGAATGATATGAAAAAGTTTATTTCTTTGATGATATGTGTGGCGATGATATTGTCGTCAGTCGGCGCTATGGCGGATAGTGACAGCCTTATAGTGAATACTGTTAAGGTGAACGTAAGTAGTGGCAGTGTTACGCTAAACGATGAGGGAATGTCTGTTTCAGCCGCACCGTATGTCAATCAAAACGGTGATACAATGGTTGATATGTATGCGCTGGTAAATGCACTCGGCGGCGAAATAACCGAAAAAGACGGAGTTTATTCGGTGACTTATGATGATGTTGAAATTAAGTACACATTAAATTCAACGGAAGTTGACGTTGCAGGACAGACGTTGACTATAAGTTCAGCTGTTACAATCAGTGATAACGGAACTGTAATGGCACCGTTGAGATTTGTTTCGGAGTCGCTTGGCGCAGACGTAACATACAACAGCGAAAGCGGAGAAATTGTAATTGTTTCGGCAGGCGGTCTGGATTCGGGAGTGAATTACAAGCTGTTGTTTAAGTATACCGAGAAAGAAAAAATCGGTAATTCAAAGGAACATTGGCGCTTTACAAAGACAGATAATTTTGATATGTCCGAGAGCAGTTACGGCAGTAGTTACAGATTTTCAATGAATGATATATCATTCACATTAAGAAGTCAGAAAAACGACGGAACCAGTTCTTTAGAACAATATTATCTTTCAATGCAAAAATCATATTTATCAAGTTACAACCGAAATGTAATGTATGATAAAGGAAAGGGCGAGCATAACGGCGTTGAGTATGTGTATACAAAGTACAGAAGACTTGATACTGTGACAGAGGCATATGCTTATAAAACAGACGAGTATTTTTATTTTATAACAATACAGCGAAGTTTTGAAAACTTTGAAACTGCCAAAGAAAATACTGATGTTACCGCGTTTTTGGATTCGCTTGAATTTGATTATAAAGGCGGCGACGAAGAAAATACAGTAGATGTAGCCGAAATAGGTCTTGAAAAACAGCTTGCGGGAGAGGAAAAATCGGAATATGTAGACGGAAATTACAGATGGAGTATCAAATTAAATGAGGATTGGTCTGTAAACGAATACTACGGTTTTTACAATAAAGTGACAGTCATAAAACCGACAAGCATTGAAACGGACGATAATTTTAATTACAGCTATGGTTACAATTATGACGATATGTATTATTACAGTTCGTATTCAAGTGTAAGAGATCCTCTGATTATGATTTCTACATATTCTAATCCGAATAGGCAGTCTGCCGCAGATTGGGCAAAAAAGAACCGTGATGATTACGAAAAGACCGTTAATTCTGAAAAATATAAAATATCCGAAATAAAAGAAACTCAAATCGGACAGATTAAAGCATATTATTTTGAGGAGAATTATTCGGAGAACGAAAATGAGTATGTCGAAAAAACGTATTATATGAATTACGGTGATTTTAGATATAAAATTAATCTCGGATATGATAAGAGAGAAGAAGAGGCGGAGGGATTTAAGGAAAGTGCTGACGCGGTTATAAAGTCGTTTGTGCCTGGAGAAATAAATATAAATGAATTGGGCGACGCACTTGAAAGCGATAGTGATATTGACGCGTTGAACGTACTAAATGAATTTAAAGGCGATATTTTCAGTATCAATTATCCTTGCTTGTGGAATGTAAGCGAAACAGATACGGGATTACTGTTGGCAAAGGATCGTTCTAAGAATGGAATGGATACAACGGGATTACTGTCGGCGATTTTCCCTAACTTTTCTCTTATGTTAAGTGCGGCTGACGGCAGTTCATTGCGTGCAGAAAAGACGTCGTTGTCATATTACGACGATAAATTAAATAAAAGCACATATACTTTGGAAGAATATATGTATAAAAATATTGCAGGAATGCTTAACAGTTCAAGTTCATATTTGAATATTTCAATGCCGAATGAAATTGAAGAAGTAACATTGATGGGCAAAAAGGGATATAAAGCTGATCTTGTTTTAACGATTAATGGTGTTAATAATGTGTATTATACAATGTATTTTATCCCATATGACAGTGAAAATCTGATTACGGTAATAAAAGCGTGCAATGAAAGTGAAAAGAATACAGTTTACGAAAATGCTTTGGATAAGGCATTGAATAGTTTGAAACTTTCGTAATATACAAAAAATCCGATGAATTTAATTCATCGGATTTTTATTTACATAGTTTGTCTGCCCTCAAGCGCCTTTATAAGAGTAATCTTATCGGCATATTCGAGGTCGCTTCCTATCGGAATACCGTGTGCGATACGGGTAACTTTTACGTCAAACGGAGCAAGAAGTTTAGATATATAGACTGCTGTTGCTGTGCCGTTTACGGTTGGGTTGGTAGCCATAATGACTTCCTTAACCGTACTGTCGCTGAGACGGAGTAAAAGCTCGTTAATCTTTATGTCATCGGGAGTTATACCGTCCATAGGGGACAATGACCCGTGAAGTACATGGTAAAGACCGTTAAATTCGTTTGTCGCCTCGATTGCCGAAACATCTTCGGGACTTTCGACAACACATATAACGGAATTATCGCGTTTCGGTGATGAACATATTTTACACGGTGATGTATCGGTCAGATTTTGACATACAGGGCAAAGCGTAATTTTTTCTTTCGCCTCTGTGATTATGTTAGACATTGAAACTGCGTCCTCTTTTGACATATGTTCAAGAATGTGAAAAGCAATTCTTTCTGCACTTTTTCTGCCGATACCGGGAAGTTGTTCAAATTTTTCGATTAAATTTTCAATGACTGTTGCGTGCATATTAGAATAAGCCCGGAATATTAATTCCGCCTGTAACGGCACTCATACCTTCAGCCATCATATCGTCAGCCTTTTTGACTGCATCGTTGACTGCGACCATAACAAGGTCCTCAAGTGTTTCAATATCTTCAGGGTCAACAGCGTCAGGACTGATTTTAAGTGAAAGAATTTCTTTCTTGCCGTTAGCGGTAGCTGTAACTGCACCGCCGCCAGCTGTACCTTCAACAACCTTATCTTCAAGTTCTTCCTGAACCTTTTCCATTTCAGCCTGCATTTTTTGAGCTTGCTTGATAACGTTGCTCATATTCTTATTAGCGTTCATTCCTGAACCTGCAAAACCTTTGTATTTTCCCATTGTAATTTACCTCTTTCTTAGTTTTTAAAATTAATTATTATCATCCTCAGGGGATAATTCTTTGCCTTCCAAAAATTCTTCGGGAGCATTGTCATCATCTTCGCTATTGTTATCGTCAAGAGATGACTGTGAGAAGTTATCCTTAGAGGAATCATATTCCGTAAATTCGCTTTCGTCTACATTTTCGACGATTTCACCGAAATTCGCTACAAGATTGTCAAGGGGATCGTCGGATACTTGTATCGGTTCATTTACTTCACCGTTGCCGCCGGGCAAGTTCCAAAAATCAACGAGTTCTTCTTGTATGTCGTTTTCGTATGCAACCTTTACCGCAAAGTCTGTACCGGACGCACGTTTAAAAATAACCTGCATTTTATCCTTGTACGCTGCCGCGATATTGTAAGCACCTTTCTCTTTGGGGTTGAACAAAAGTATAATACCGTCTGAATCAATGGTTATATTTCTGTTCATCAAAGCGGCTTTTAAGTAACCTGCCGAGTTGCACATCGTTCGCGATATGTTGTCCCAATTCTTTGCAACCTTGACAATAGGATTGTCGGAGGTGAGTTCTTCTTTCGGAATTGGGTTATATAATCTGACCGAAGTTTTCTTCTTCTCGGTTACTTCTTTTTTTTTAACCGTTTCGGTCGGCTGCACCGTTACACCGTTTTTTACCTTTTCCTCAAGATTTGAAATTCTTTCGGATAGGGAAGAAGTATCGGTAACGGCACCGTTTTTAACTTTGCTTTCCAATGACGCAAGCCTGTCCATAACCGCTGACGGTGAATCGTCATATTCGGGTCTGGCAAGTTTGATAAGTGCCAACTCATATACTATACGAGGCGACTTCATCCATTTAGTATCGGCTTGTGCGTCGGACAGTACCGATGTTGCGTGAGAAATCTTCTCAAAAGACATTTTGTCTGATAACGCTTTTAATTTTACCATATCTTCTGCATTGTAGTCAAGCATTGCGGAAGAATCTTCTGTAATTTTACAAATAAGCATATCGCGAAAATTCTTTATAAGTGAGTCGATAAACACTCTTAAATCTTTACCGTCTGACATAATATTGTCAATTACGGAAATTATTTTATTTACATCGCCTTTTTCAATGGCGTCTGTAATCTGAAATATTGATTCGGCAGTTGAAATGCCGAGAGTAGCCGTTATATTTTCGGCGGTAATCGAATTACCGCAGGCGGAAACGACTCTTTCAAGTATGCTCAGTCCGTCACGCATTGAACCGTCCGCAAGACGTCCCAAAAGTTCGTATGCGTCCTCCGATATGTTAAGCTTGTCGCCGTGTGCGATTTCTTTCATACGAAGTATAATATCCGACGGCTTTATGCGTTTAAAATCAAATCTTTGGCATCTTGACAAAATCGTTTGAGGTACTTTGTGAGCCTCAGTCGTTGCAAGAATAAATATAACGTGCTCAGGAGGTTCTTCAAGTGTTTTCAAAAGGGCATTAAACGCACCGGTTGAAAGCATATGCACCTCGTCTATGATGTAAACCGTGTATTTTGCGTTTGTGGAAACATAACGCACATCGTCACGGATTTCGCGGATATTGTCGACACCGTTGTTTGACGCCGCGTCAATTTCTTTAACGTCCAAAATACTGCCGTCCAAAATGCCTTTGCATACTTCACATTCATTGCAAGGACTTCCGTCATGCGGATTAAGACAGTTTACAGCACGCGACAAAACCTTTGCACAAGTTGTTTTACCTGTTCCGCGCGTTCCGCAGAATAGGTAAGCATGACCGATTTTGTCGTTTAAAATCTGATTTTTTAAAGTTTGTGTAATATGGCCTTGACCGACAATGTCCTCAAACACCATAGGACGCCATTTTCTGTAAATAGCTTGATGTGCCATATAATCTCCAATACCTTTCTTTATACGAAAAAACGCCATATAGGCGTTGTAATAATCAAAATAGGCTCCGACCGAGTTTACCGTAACACATTGAAAGCACCGCTTATTGCTGCTTGGTTCCCCATCTGACAAGGTTCACGGGTTTCAATCGCACGGGCTCGGCCGTCATCGCCAATCAAATCTTCAGTTAGCTATAATATTATAATACATTTTTTCAAAAACTGCAATACCTATTTTAAATTTTTTTTAGAATATTCAAAAATTTTTATGCATATAATGGTTAGGTGGCTCGGTTAGGAGGCATAAATATCAAAAAGACGGAGGAATTAATATGGATAATGAAATTTTGTACAAAAGTATAAAAAAGGAAAGTGAGGTTTACATTTGTTTGGATTATTATATTATACCCGAGAGCATATCGGCAGATTATTGTGATTTAAAGTGCTACGGAATTAAGATAGAAAAGACAACCGTGTATGCAGGCGGAGGTAAAATAGTAGAAAGCAAGCAGATAAATAATATTTTTTACCGATACAAAGACGCAACGGAATTTTCTGATACTATTATAAAGAAACGTATCGAACCGCAGGGACTTCGTGACATTGTGGAAAATTATATAATAGAAAGTATTGACAGAGCAAGACAAAGTGCATAAAATAAATATCGAAA
>ERZ894203.1425-NODE-1425-length-12813-cov-14.167973_pt1 | contig 12813 bp, 10 predicted proteins | sample MGYA00380286_ERZ894203 | MGnify/ENA primary metagenome ERZ894203 (study PRJEB32331, sample SAMN06328484) | human gut metagenome | biome: human gut microbiome; feature: stool | host: Homo sapiens | collected 2014-02-06 ... | reverse complement strand
CATATGTACAATAGATTAAAAATTAAAAGAAGGTTTATATTAATTTCAATAGTCTGACTTATCAAAAAATACTTATTAAATTCTGAATTCAATCTTAGCAAAGGTATCAAAAACTTGTAGTCGAGAGGTTCAATTTAAGATGGAAATTTTAGTGGTTGGAGCGGGAATTACAAATCTGACTTTGGGGAGATGCCTCGCTGAAGGAGCTCGTAAGGTTGTCATTATCGATCGGAGAGATCATATCGGAGGAAACTGTTTTGACTACTTCGAAGAAAACTCTATTGACATCCATGCATACGGCACTCACATTTTCCATACGGATGATGCCGAAGTCTGGAGATTCCTTTCTCAGTTTACACAGTGGTATCCATACCAACATGAAGTAAAGGCATTGGTAGACGGCCAGCTCGTTCCTGTCCCGTTTAACTTCAATTCGATAGAGCAGCTATTTCCAAAAGAAATGGCTGAGCGGATGATTACGGCTCTTTTGTCTGAATTTGAATTCAACAAAAAAGTTCCGATTCTCAAACTTCGAGAGAGCAAAAATCCGGATCTTCGGTTCCTGGCCGAATACGTTTACGAAAAAATCTTTCTCCACTACACAGAAAAGCAATGGGACGTTCGGCCGGAAGATTTAGATCCTTTAGTGACGGGTAGGGTTCCTGTTTTTGTCGGAAGAGACAATCGTTACTTCCAAGCGAAGTATCAAGGAATTCCGTTAGAAGGTTATACCCGCATGTTCGAGAAGATGGTGGATCATCCTAATATCGAAGTACGCCTCAATAACGAATTCGATAAAAGCATGTTGGATGAATACGATCACGTTTTCTTCTCCGGCGCGATCGACGAATTCTTCGACTACAAATTTGGTCAGTTGCCGTACCGAAGCCTGCGATTTGATTTCTTGACCTTCAATCGGCCTTATTTCCAGCCCAATTCCGTCGTTAATTATCCTAATAATTACGACTTCACAAGAATTGGAGAATATAAGTACTTCTTAGACACTCAATCTAAGAACACGGTCGTTTCTTATGAGTATCCGGAAGCCTTTGTTTTAGGCAAGAACGAAAGATACTATCCGATCATCAACGAAGAAAATAAACGTCTCTATGAAAAGTATCTCGAAGAAGCCAAGAAAAACGAGAAGGTTACTTTCTTAGGAAGACTCGGTGACTATAAGTATTACGACATGGATCAAGCTGTCGCTCGAGCTTTAAATCTGGCAAAAACTTTTTGCTCGACAAACTGTTAATTGACAAAGAATAGGAAAGGGACGGCAAAATCAAGGTTCGTTCCTTTTCCTTTCTTCTCCTTCTGTTTAATCGGTTTTTAAATGTCGATGATTGCCATCTCCTTTAGAACTCAACGCGATCTCAGCATCCCAAGCCTTTTCCATCTAACTCCTCCTTAATGATCTCAACGTTATCCCTTGAAAAGGCCAATTTATTCACGGAAAAGCACAAGAAAGTTTCGTGGGGTCGAACATCAGCGCTCCCATAAAAGACAAAGCTCTTTAAACACTTCTTCTTCCTGGCAATCAACGTCAAACAACAAAAAACAAACACCAATTTTTCATGGTAGAAAACTCTGATTCCGCCTCACGGTTAGCTTCACGTTTTGAATGCCCCCGCTTAAATATCAGGCTAATAAACCCCAACACTCCGAAGTCTTCTCTTAGATTATTTAACTATTTACATATCTAATATTGGGGATTACACTTCCCTTAAACGGAGCTTAAGAAACAAAACAGAGCTCTCAAAAATCTCAAACCCCTCAAGGTTGAAATATGAAAATACTGAAAGCTATTTCGATTTTGGTTGTCTTATCCGGGATTTCTTGCTTTACCTTTGCCGCTGATTCGCCTAAATACTTAGCTGATAGACATGTAGCTAAGCAGATTCCTTGTGAAGCTTGCCATGGGAAGGGCACACCCAATGATCAAATCCAAATGGATAACTGTCTCAAGTGTCATGGCGGTACATACGAAAAACTAGCCGCCCAGACAGATGGCGGGGATATCAACTATCACGATACGCATATGGGTCAAATAAATTGCATTGAATGTCATCAGGGTCACCATCCGTCTCGGCTGGTTTGTGATCAATGCCATGAGTTCAAAGCAAAAGTACCCTAAAAATATTCATTCTTAATTTCTCAAGGAGAATGTTATGCAGTTAAAAAGACGTACACTTCTTTCCGGTTTAGCTGCTTCTGCCGCTGTTCCGTTTATGTCTGCTGCCCACGCTAAACAAGCAGATGCAAATACGAAATGGGATAAAGAAACCGATGTGCTCGTAATCGGCTACGGCGGAGCGGGTGCTTGCGCTGCAATTGAGGCTCACGATAAGGGCTCCAAAGTCCTAATCATTGAAAAAATGGCCCAGCCCGGCGGTAACACTGCCATTTCTTCCGGCGGCTTTATGGTGCCGCAGGACGGTCCCACTGCCTTAAAGTATCTTACGGCAACTTATGATCTTGCTAACTCCGAAAAAGATGATGAACTGCTGAATACCTTCTGCAAAGAAATCATGGGAGTCAAAGACTGGATGACCGGTCTCAAAGAAGGAACAGAACTTTGGGTTTATGGTCACGCTGGTTTCCAGAATCTTCCTGGCTGGGAAGTTATCGATAAGTACAGAGTCCGCGGAAAGAAGCGCTCCGGTGACTGCTTATTTGATCTCTACCGCTATGCAGTAGAAGAAAAGAGAAACATCCCTGTAATGCTCGAAACTCCTGCTGTTCAGTTAATTCAGAAAGACGGTCAGGTTGTCGGTGCAGTTGCTCAAAATAACGGCAAGAACATCAATATCAAAGCCAACAAGGCGGTGATTTTAACGACCGGCGGTTATGAGTTTGATCCGGAATCTTTGAGAACCTATGCTCAAGGCGAAAACTATCACGCTTTAGGCAATCCTGGTAACACTGGTGACGGGTTAAGAATGGCTCAGTCTATGGGTGCAAGATTGTGGCATATGACTGCTTATTCTTGCCCGCTGGGAACCGAACTTCCTGGCTGCAAAGCCGCACTGCAGGTTGCCATGATGGCTCCGTCATTTATCTGGGTAGACAAGAACGGCAAACGCTTTGCTGACGAATTCTCTCCGGACGGCCATACTCGCTGCTATGTGGTTAATCGCTTTGATCCGATCTCCCACAGCTATCCGTCAATTCCTTGCTGGCTCATTTTTGACGACAAGGCATTCAAACGGGGACCTGTCGTTGGCGGATCTTCCGGATACTCTATTAATAGAGAAGGTTACAAGTGGTCTAGAGACAATTCTCAGGAATTAGCAAACGGCGTTATCACCAAGGCTGAAAGCCTCGAAGAATTGGCTAAGAAGATCGGTGTTTCTGCAGAAAACTTGGTTGCTGCTGTCCAGAAGTGGAATACTGATATCAAGGCCGGCAAAGATACTCAGTTTAATCGTCCGATCCAAAATCCCCATAAGAAGGTTGTTCACATCGAACAGAAAGCTGGCGCCGCCGTCTCCGCACCGCTGGACGAAACCGGACCTTACTATGCGATCAAACTTTATCCGACTCTTTTGAACACCCAGGGCGGTCCTAAGAAGAATGTGAATGGTCAGGTAATGGATGTCAACAACAATCCGATTCCTCGTCTGTACGCAGCAGGAGAATTGGGTTCTATGTGGGGCAACATCTACCAGGGAGCTTGCAACAATGCAGAATGCATTGTCTTCGGAAGATTAGCGGGCAGAGCCGCAGCAGCGGAAAAACCTTGGTCTTAATTAACTTCTAATAATTTAAGGGGACTGCCGAAACAAGAATTGTTTAAACAGTCTCCTTTTTTATATGGGATAAAACTATGTTCTCGCGACGTGACACACTAAAGATCTCTCTGGCGTTATCAGCAATGGGTCTTTCAGCCGCTCCGGCCTTTGCTTGGAAAACAGGCGAACCTGAAGAAAAAATCTCTTGCGATATTCTCGTCGTTGGTTCCGGTATTGCCGGCACGGTCGCAGCACTCCAAGCCGTAGAAGACGGAGCTAAGGTCTTAATGATCGATAAAGCCTCAGAAAACCAACGAGGCGGCAATTCAAGAGTTTGTCTTGGCTCATTCTTAATGCCGGAAAATAACTCTCCGGAAGCAAGGAAAGCTTTTATCGAAGACGTAAAGAAGAAATCTCTTGGCGGCGGAAGAACCGATCTCTATGAGGTATTGGCAGATAACATTTTGGATTCAGTTAAGTGGGCTGAGTCCAATGGAGCCGCATTCGAACCTTGGCTTCAGCAAGCACCATGGAACGTTGGTGTAAGAATTGCTTCTCCCGGCCAATACAGAGGAATGCCGAAATTACTAAAGACCCTTTTTGATAAATACATAGAGAAGGGCGGCAAAGTCTTATTCAAGACAAAAGCAAAACAGCTCTTAGTGAATAAGCATGGTGCTGTTGACGGGGCCATCTGCCAAACAGATAAAGGTCTTCTTCAGATTAACGCTAAAGCCGTCATCTTAGGAACTGGCGGATACTCGGCTAATAGAGAAATGCTGGAAGCCGCCCATCCGGGCGGAGCGAACATCCTCATCCGTGGGAACAAATTCATCACAGGTGATGGAATTCGTCTGGCTCAGGAAGTCGGTGCCGGAACAATGGGAATGGCTGGCGTTGAGTCTTTGCATCTTTCCGTTGTCTTTAATGGTCCTCAGGGTAGAGGTTCACCTACGAGAGCTTTACCTTACTGTTTAGGTATCAATGCCGAAGGAAAAAGATTCGTCGATGAATCGTTAGGTTATGCCTCTTTTGGTAAAGCTACACTGCAGCAAACCGGACAGAAAGTTGCTTTGATTTTCGATGAAGCGATGCTTCAGAAAGAAAAGAGAATCGGCATGTCCGTTGAGTTGTTCAAAAGAGCTAAAGGCGGCCTGATTGAAGCAAATGGTTATGAGCAGCTGGCTAAAGAAATAGGAGTCCAACCCTCTGCCTTAAAAGAAACATTAGAAAAATTCAACGCTTCCGTGAAGGACGGAAAAGCATTAACGGCTGAACCGCCTAAGTCTAATTTGGCGGAAAAGATAAATCTCAATGGCAAGCTGTATGCCTTTTATCCGTTAACTCCGTCCATTACCATGGTGTACGGCGGCTTAATGATTAACAAAGACGCTCAAGTTACTGAAGCAGACGGTATTCCGATTAAAGGTCTCTATGCGGCCGGTGAAACCGTGAACCTTTATTATCATGACTACCACGGAGGCGGCATCCTTTCACAGAGCTTGGTATTTGGAAGGATTGCAGCAAATCAAGCCGCAAAATATATCAGGCAATAACGCATTGAACCGTTAAAAACCCCAACCTCTGCTTTCAAAGGAGGTTGGGGTCGAGTGTTTTGTCGCTTTAATTATATTTACGGTTTTTGCTGCGATATCTTTCGGGTGTGATTGAATTTAGTTCCGTGGGGTCTATTAACCCGCCCTAAAACTAATAGCGTCAAGCGGTTAACTCGATCATCACCACACTATTTGGACAAAATATCCTTAACCGCGATCTTTGCAAAAGATGGAGGCACGAAGATGTTAACGCCGTGTCTGCCAAGTTCGGAGTTGGACACTTGACCGACGGCATAAAGACCGGGAATCACATTTCCATTCTTATCCAAGGCTTGAGATTTGGCATTAATGGCGATTCCTCCGAGTGTCGCATGAACAGAGGGCTCAACCGCTACGCCGTAATAGGGAGGTTGATCCAACTTGCACTTAAATGTCTTGCGGCCAAATTCAGGATCTTTACCTTCCTTTGCGTATTTTCTGAATTTGATAACTGTTTCTTCAAGACCTTTAGGATCAACGCCGAGCTTCTTTGCCAAGCCGGGAATAGTGTCGTCCTTCACAACGTAGCCTTTTGCAACGTAATCTTGAAGAATAGCTAACCTAGACACTGGCTCTTGATCGAAAATGAGATACGCAATACCTGTCCCTTTCGATGCTTTTAGCATGGCCATAGTCACGCCGGTCTTGTCGTTATTGGTGGTATCGACAAATCTCTTTCCTTCTTGATTAACCATGACGCCGCCGCTGTTGAATCTTGCGGCAGTAAAGGAAATGTGAGTTCCATTCGCGTTGTACGTAACAGGATTTAGGACTAAATCCTTCATTCTCGTTAAGTTGGCGCCTACTTTCTGTGCCATGATATGTCCGTCGCCGGTCGTACCTGCACTATTTGTCGTCCCGAGATTAAGAACTTCTGGTGTGTATTGTTTTAAAAGTTCTTTTCCGGCTGAATAGCCTCCTGTCGCTAAAATCACATCCTTGGCCCGGATGAGATAAGGTTTGCCATCTTTAGGCTGAACTTTTACGCCAACAATTTTCCCGTTTTCTTGGATGAGTTCAGTAGCTCGATTGTTTAATCGTACATCCGCATTTACTTTATTTAATGCTTTAACAAAAGCCGGTGTAATTTCTAATCCGGGAGCACGGCCGTCACTCGGTGCATGTGCAAAAGGTTTGAACGTTCTCTTAAGATCGGCTCCGTTTTGAACTAATAACTCAAAAGCTTCTCTCGCTCCCGGTGCTACGGCCTTTGCCATTTCTGGATTGGTTTGAGGATAGGTTGAGAGATACTTCGCAAAGTCTTCTTCAGAAACGTCCTTATCTTTATTTTTATCTTGAATGCTTGTACCGCCGGCTTGGTAATAGGTCGACACAAAAGTTCCATTTCCACCGAGCACTCCCTGTTTTTCAAGGAGTATCACTTTTTTTCCGGCCTTACACAGGTCAATAGCAGCCATCATTCCGCCGGGACCGCCGCCGACAACCACTACATCGGTCGTTGTGTTTTCATAAGCTTTATCTTTTGCGGTACTTGTTTTTTTCGAAATAGCCTTGCTGCCTCCGGCTTTTAAGAATGCAGCTTCAAGTGCAGATAAGGCTGCCTTGCTGGTGGCAGTTGCACCGGAAATAGCGTCAACATTAATGTTCTGGGATTTGAGTACATCGGCTTTAATTTTATCTAATGCAGATCCTCCGACAGCCGGCGTTTCATTGTGGGTAAATTTAACATCAGCGATCTTGCCGTTTTTAATTGAAAGATTGACTTTAATTGGTGAACCCCATACTCCTTTACTTTCTGCGTTGTAGTCACCGTCTTTCATTTGCGCAGAAGCGGAGACTGAAAACAAGGCTGTTAGGACGATAAGCGAAAGCTTAGTTAATCGATTTTTCATGGTTTCTCCTTGGAAGAAAAACAAATCCTTCATAAACAAGTTTAGTTAGTGACCTACGCGCGTAGTTAGCGCGTTATGATCTCAAGAAAAAACGACACAAATTCGAAGAAATGATTCTGAGGACTTTCCTGACATGTTTTGCGTTGCTTTGGTCTTATACCGTCTTTAGCAATGAAATTACGCTTTACGCTACAGAGTTCCTTCTTCCTTCGACTATTACGCCTGTTGCACAAAAAACGATTGATACTGTAAAAAAGGCGATTTATCCCAAACAGTTGAACATAAAGGTGCTTCAGTCCATTGATGAAATCGATGAAGTTCTTCGTTCAAAAGAAGCGCCGATAGCCATCGTCGGCGCAACAACGTATCTTCGCCATAGAAAGGACGGCATGCGAGATATAGCCACCTTAATATCAAACTTGCAGCCGGATCCTGATCATTCCGTTGGTGCATTAGTAGTTGTCAAAAAAGATTCAAATATCAATTCCTTGAAAGAGTTAAAGGGAAAGCGTCTGGGGGCAAACCATCCTGACGGTTTTCAGGGATTGACGGTGGTGTATAAGGAATTAGCAGATCAAGGTTACGCTTGGGACAAATTCTTTTCAAAGATCAAATTCTACGGGCTGGATCCTTACAAAAGAATAGCGGCTTTGCAAAGAGGCGAAGTGGATGCCATTACGTTAAATGCTTGTTTTGCGGAGAGGGAGGCCCAGAAGGGTAGGGACGTTCTCGATGGCTTAAAGCCTGTAAATGTTAAAGAGAACGAGAGTGCCAAATGCTTAACCAGCACATCTCTTTATCCGAGTTGGAGTTTTCTCGTTTCTCCCCATTTAGATACCCAAACTATCGTAAATATTGCCAATGCGCTTTATGCAATGCAGCCGACTAAGGATGGGGAAAGATGGACAATTGCTAGTGATTTTAGATCTGTGGATGAATTGTTCAAGACTCTTAAAAGAGGCCCTTATGCTTACCTGAACGAATGGACTGCAGAAAGGATTTGGAAGGAACACGGAAATTCTATTCTCCTATTAACTATTCTTTTCTTCGTATTCGTTTGGCATTATTTTCGTACCCGCTACCTCGTCACAGTGCGAACGGCTCAACTGAGAAAAGCGCTCGTTGAACAAAAGAAACTTTTGCGATTTAACAATCAGCTTAGAGATAGGTACGACAAGTCTCGGCGAGCTTTAATTGTCTCTCAGCTGTCCAGCCTTTTTGCCCATGAGTTAAGCCAACCGCTATCAGGGATTTTGCTTTACTTAAGATCCCTTAAAAGACTACTGAAACAGAATAAATTGCAGGAAGGACAAATAAATGAAGCATTAGAGCAAGCAACGGAGAGGGCGAAGAAAGCCCATGAGTTGGTTCAGTTGGTCCGAAGCTACGCTAAATCTGACAGAAATAATTTCGAGAGGATGGATCCAGTTGAGGTCTTGGTTTCAGTTCTTGAAAATTTGAAAAAATCCGGAGAATTGGACGAAATCGATATTCGGCTGAATACCTCTTCATCCGAAATAGCGGAAATTGAAGGGCATCGATTGGAGCTTGAGATAGTATTTTCGAATATCTTAAATAACAGTCTCAAAGCCATTAAAGCTACCAAGAAGCCAGAGATTCGCATATCCGTGATCCAAGATTCGAAAGGCCACTGCATTATCTCCTTTTCAGATAATGGTCCCGGAGTATCTGTACAAGCTTTAGAGGACCTCCGGATGACGACTCCCTTAACTTCCACAACGGGGTTGGGGCTCGGGCTAACAATTGCCAAAGGAATTGTTGAAGAGCACCGCGGTAAGATTTCATTTACCCTCTCTCAATCCGGTTCCTTGATCGTGGAGGTAATTCTTCCTCTTTTATCACTTGAAGAGAATACGGAAGATGAGTAAAGAAAATTGCCGAATTTGGATTGTCGACGACAACAAAGAGTTTCTTAGAGATTTGGAGTTTGCCCTAAGACTTGAAGGATGGGAGGTCTGTCCTTATGATGACCCCATAAAATTTCTTGAAGAACTTAATTTTGATTGTCCGGGCTGCATTATTTTAGATGTCCGAATGCCTATTCTTTCCGGTGATGAAGTCCAAGAGCATCTTTTGTCCAAGAACTGTCCTCTTCCTGTAATTTTTCTTACAGGTCATGGAGACATGAATCTTGCAATCCACACATTCCGGCATGGCGCAGTTGATTTCATCCAGAAGCCCTTCGACCCGGATTATTTATTTGCAGCCATTGAAAAAGCAATAATTAGTCGAGAACGAAGCTTTAAGGATTGGAAAACAGAAGGCCCAAAAGAAAAATTTGCGAAGCTCACTTACCGGCAAAAACAAGTGCTCACTGATATTTCCAAAGGGGTGCCATCAAGATTTATTGCCGATCATCTAAATATCAGTATCAGAACAGTCGAACGTCATAGGCAAAATGGAATGCGGATATGTGGGGTAAAAAGCACCCAGGAACTGATTGAATTCCTAAGAAAAGTCAAAACGTAGTGAACAACAACGAATAGGATAGTTAAAAAAGGGGGCTAACTCCCCACTGGTAGATAATGGCCTCGGCTTATCGCTTTATGCTTTATGTAATCTTCAACACGGCTTTCTATCGTTCCCCATTCCAAGAGGTGCCGACCAAAAACGCAGAACAGCGGCACCTTTGAGGGTAACGTGAAAAGTAGGAATCATGAGGAAGTGGGGTCAAAAAGCGCAACTCAAGTCTCTCCGAGTAGCCCTCAACGTAAGGAACACAAACGTTGTCCAATGCTCACCAACTACAACTGAGAAACAAAGTACTTGAATTCTTTAAGGTGGGCTTGGAGTTTTTGCGGGTATTTAATTCGGATTTGAGTCCTACATTGATTTTCTTACTTCTCAATACTATCGAACCTTTAACTTTTCTCTATTGAGGAGAGTTTTCAATTCCTTTCTCCCCCGTTGGATTAAAGCCAGGTAATCTGTTCTATCCTCGTCTGGCGTTAATCCTGACATGATTAATTTTTTCTTAATACTTGAAAGTTCTTTTGTTTCCTTAATAAAAGAGATAATCGATTTGATATCGTCTTTTTTTTTGTCTCGAACTTCTTTTTGGTCGTAAGCAGTCCTAATATTCACATTTTCATAGTTAGCAGAATCTTCTTCAATATTCGCACGTACAAGAGCGGCTCTTCTTATGAGACACGGAAGACAAATCCCACACTGTTTATGTCGTCGCTTCCAATGACTACAGGATACAGTGTCTGACACGATTTCTTTCAATAGATCAAAATCTTTACAATTCAGGCACATCTCTCCTTTTGTTTTAAATTGGTACGGATTAACGATTCTTGCGTTAAAACCAGCGTTGTTCCATATTTTTTGAATGCCAGCAATAAATTGGGGATGGGTTGTATGAGTACTGTGGGAACCTAAGCGGCGGGAAGTGAGAGGGGGATTAATGGAAATAAATCCATTTTCAGGAACAAAAAGATCAATTGTATTTTCCGGCACGTGACCGAATAACGACTGGAAGTCTCTCAGAGAGGCGGCGGCTAATAAACCAAAAGCCAAAAAGCTGATGCTTCTCGTCCTCATCGTAATCTCCCGACCTCCTTTTCTAACACCTGGAATTTGGTTCGAACCGGTTGGGGCTGCTAAAAGCTGCAGGTTTTGAACTTTTTCCTTTCCGAATTCTTTCTTCAGTTTCTTAACAATGAGATCTTGATGTTTCTTGTCCCCTTTGTAGGAATGGCTTACAAGCAAAGGCTTATGTCCGGTTGCATATAAATCGATGGCGCCAATGGCAGAATCTAACCCTCCCGAAAAAAGACAGATACAATCCGGTACGCCGAAATCTATGTGTTTTTTTGAGCGACTGCTAACTTTCTCACTGAATTTAAAGGGATATTCTCCTTGAGTAAAAGTAAAGTCCCAAACATCACCGCTTAGGAAAGCTAGTGCTTGCTGTAGCCTGTCTTTTTCTCCGTCCCAAAAGCTTGGGTCAGAAAGGCCGATATCGAGGTGCATTTGCCTGCACCAATTGTTCTCCGAATTGCTTCGGAGAACAAAGGTATCAGCAGTAACGATGGCGAGAGCAATAGTCAGAAAATCCAGGACGCGGCTGGGGATATTGGCGTGAAGTTGTTTAAGCTTGTGAGGTAGTTTTTTCCCCACAAATAGATTTGGCACTTTTGTAGTGTCGTCACTATTACAGTACATTAAAACGGTTAAGGTGTCGCGTCCAGAGTCTTCTGGCAATTCAGCTTGAGAAGTTCTGAATATTAATTTTTCCATTTTCAATCCTCCTTACTTAGGATTTCTAATGTTTCCTTCATTATTTCTTTTAAAAGGTCGTTCCAATCAGAAACCGTAAGCTGCGAAATATCTTTTTTTGCCAAAACTTCCTGAACTGAAAAATGAGTCTCTATTTCCACTAACGACCTAATTTGCCCCTCTAAATCTACATTAACTTCAGATTTGTTAATAGCATCTCCTGCATCATTGATTATTTGACTGGATAGTAAGTTGGAAATAAAACTTTCAAGCAGGAAAGACAGCTCGCTGGGATTTGAAAGGGGCTTATCAAAAAAGTCTGGATTTGTTTCCAATAAGGAAAACAGGGAATAGACAATCGCCTGCTTGATAAAATCAAAGTCTCCGTTTTTAGGGATGACTTTTTCCGCCAGTTGATTAATGATGTCTTCTGGCGAATGGCCCTCCAGGTTGTTGAAAAACTTCTCTGAATCAGGTGATATCCGCGTAACGTAATTAAGAAGTGAACCGCCGGCGGTTAAACCACTAGAAAACCTTCCGTAGGCTGTGTGGCTTCCGCCCAAAGACACAGAGATGTAAGAACGAATTGCCTTTCTTAAAACTTCAGGGTCTTTTCCTTTGGAAAATTGAGTTAAGTATCTCCGAAATGCAGCATATCGATTTATTTTCTTTTTGTCTTTCTCTGCTGGACGTTCTGGAAGTTCCGGAACAGGCAGCTCAACTGTTTCATTTGGATTCAGAGGAACATCGGGTTTAACAGGTTCATTCGGTATAGTGATCGAAGGTTTGTTGGGATCTACCCAGCTTGGAATAATCGGGTTGGAGCCGCGATTACCTTTATTAGATGCAGATGTTCCCATTATTTTCCCCTTAAGCGCTTAATCAATGTTTTGATCCAGACATTGTTTTTTGTTTTGTCAATGTGGGTGAAGAAATCAATCAATTTTTCCTTTACGGTCGGCTGGTTTTCAGCCAATAATATCTGTAAACTTGGGTGCTGCCCCTTGTTCTCAATGTTCGCAAGGTAGCGCGGCGAGATAAACATTTCGTCGCCTACTTTCTTGCGGCTCTCCTTGCATCCCTCACGCGCTGCCTTTATCGCTGCCCCAAAAGCCTTAAAGTCGTATCGTGGTACTGGTCTTTTTGCCATAGTTATTCACCCTATTACATTTTACTGTTCCCCTTTCTTCTTGGATATGTCTACGTAGTTCTATCAGTTAGCCAAAATAATTCATATATATATATGTTGACAACAAGCTGCTTTTGTATATAATATTATATAAAAGGGGGGGAATGTTTATGTTACATAGCATGCGTATTCGATAAGCATTGAAATCAAAAAAGATTTTTCCCATTTTCAATATGGGCTTTTTTGTCATGCTTATTTTGCGT
>ERZ894203.1415-NODE-1415-length-12888-cov-14.696486_pt1 | contig 12888 bp, 10 predicted proteins | sample MGYA00380286_ERZ894203 | MGnify/ENA primary metagenome ERZ894203 (study PRJEB32331, sample SAMN06328484) | human gut metagenome | biome: human gut microbiome; feature: stool | host: Homo sapiens | collected 2014-02-06 ... | reverse complement strand
GCCGCAGCCAGACCGCTTTCTCTGAGGACGGTCTGCCCATCGGCGCAGGTCTGGATGACCTGGGCAAGGGCCTGCGCTCCATGACCGGCACCATCTTCTCCACCAAGGAAAAGGGCGTCCGTTACCTGGAGCTGACCGAGGGCTACATCAACAAGCTGGCTCTGGATGCCAACGATGAGGTCATCGGCTATCAGTTCGTCAAGCTGGGCAAGATGATGGAGGATATCCGTCACGGCAAGACCCCCAACGAGGCTTACGAGAAGAACGTGGGTACTTACGGCCGCTTCAGCAAGGAGCAGGGCGCTGTCAAGTACATCGACCCGCGTGAGGAATAAGAGAGGAGGAACAACTCATGGCAACTTTTGAATCTATGGATCGCCGCATGCCGAAGATCGAGGCATGCCTGAAGGCTAACGGCCTGGAGTCTCTGGACGCTTGCAACGAGATGCTCCTCGCCAAGGGCATCGACTGCGACAAGATCGTCCGCGGTGTGCAGCCCATCTGCTTTGATAACGCTGTCTGGGCTTACACCCTGGGTACCGCTATCGCCGTCAAGCGCGGCCTGACCGATGCTGCCGAGTGCGCAGCCGCCATCGGCGAAGGTCTGGAAGCTTTCACCATCCCCGGTTCTGTCGCTGAGCAGCGTCAGGTCGGTCTGGGCCACGGCAACCTGGGCGCTCGTCTGCTGAGCGAGGACACCACCTGCTTCGCTTTCCTGGCAGGCCACGAGTCCTTCGCCGCTGCTGAGGGTGCGATCGGCATCGCCCGCACCGCAAACAAGGTCCGCAAGACCCCCCTGCGCGTCATCCTGAACGGCCTGGGCAAGGACGCAGCTTACATCATTTCCCGTATCAACGGCTTCACCTATGTGCAGACCGAGTACGATATCCCCACCCAGACCCTGACTGTGGTCAAGGAGATCCCCTTCTCCGAGGGTGAGCGCGCAGCCGTTAAGTGCTACGGCGCTAACGACGTTATGGAAGGCGTTGCCATCATGAAGAAGGAGGACGTTCAGTGCTCCATCACCGGCAACTCCACCAACCCCGTCCGCTTCCAGCACCTGGTTGCAGGCACCTATAAGAAGTGGGCCATCGAGAACGGCAAGAAGTACTTCTCCGTTGCTTCCGGCGGCGGCACGGGCCGTACCCTGCACCCCGATAACGTGGCTGCAGGCCCCGCAAGCTACGGCCTGACCGACTCTCTGGGCCGCGTGCACGGTGATGCTCAGTTCGCAGGCTCCTCTTCTGTGCCCGCACACGTTGAGATGATGGGTCTGATCGGCATGGGCAACAACCCCATGGTCGGCGCTACCGTTGCCTGCGCTGTTGCTGCAGCTCAGGCCAACGCCTAAGTCTTTCCTAAGTTTCAGCGAGGGGGAGCTGCTTTCCGAATGAGCAGCTCCCCTTTTTTTGCTGATAGATATCCGAATACAAGCAACCCAAAATAAGAAGGAAGAAACAATGAAAAAGAATCAGATTCGCAAGAGAGTGGCTGCGCTTGCGCTGGCATCCGTCATGGCCCTGAGCCTGTTCGGCTGCGGCAGCAAGCCTGCCTCCTCCACCGCAGGCGTGTCCGGCGAGTTCACCGGTACAGCCAAGGGTATGGGCGGCGATGTTACCGTCACTCTGACTTTGACCGACGGCAAGATCACCGGCTGCACCGCTGAGGGCAAGGATGAGACCCCCGGCATCGGCACCATGGCTCTGGAACAGCTGCCTGGCGCAATTGCCGAGAGCGGCAGCATTGCCGTGGACGGCGTGGCCACTGCAACCATCACCTCCGATGCCATCAAGGAGGCTGCAGCTGCCGCTCTGACCGCAGCCGGCCTGAACGCCGATGACTACAAGACTGCAGTCGAGGCTGAGAACACCAAGGCTGAGGATTCCACCATTGACGCAGATGTTGCCATTGTGGGCGCAGGCGGCGCAGGCATGACTGCTGCCATCACCGCTGCTGCTGAGGGCAAGAGCGTTGTCATCCTGGAGAGCCAGCCCATGGTGGGCGGCAACTCCGTGCGCGCTACCGGTGGCATGAACGCCGGCAAGACCGTGTACCAGGACGAGAACGAGTTCGGCGAGTCCGCAGGCGTGGAAAAGACCCTGAAGACCGCTGCTGAAAAGTACGCTGACAACGAGACCATCACCGCCCTGGCCAAGACCGTTTCTGAGCAGTGGGCTGCTTATCAGGCTGACCCCAAGGGCTACTTCGACAGCGTGGAGCTGATGGAGCTGGACACCATGATCGGCGGCAAGGGTCTGAATAACCCTGAGCTGGTGGAGACTCTGTGCTCCAACAGTGCCGACGCCATCGACTGGCTGGACGAGCTCGGCATCACTCTGCACAGCGTGTCCAGCTTCGGCGGCGCATCCGTCAAGCGCATCCATCGCCCCGTGGACGGCGACGGCAAGACCGTTTCCGTCGGTTCTTACATGATCCCCCTGCTGCAGGAGAACTGCGACAAGGCTGGTGTGCAGACTCTGCTGAACACCACCGCTACCGAGATCCTGACCGATGCCAACGGCGCTGCCGTGGGCGTGAAGGCTACCGGTGCTTCCGGTGAGACCGTCACCGTCAATGCCAAGGCTGTTGTGCTGGCTACCGGCGGTTTCGGCGCAAACCTGGACATGGTCGTTGAGTACAAGCCGGAGCTGAAGGGCTTTATGACCACCAACGCTGCTGGTGCTCAGGGCCAGGGCATCGAGATGGCAACCGCCATCGGTGCCGACACCGTGGATATGGATCAGATCCAGATCCACCCCACCGTGGAAGCCAACACCGCTGCCCTGATCACCGAGGGCCTGCGCGGCGACGGTGCCGTGCTGATCAACGCCGAGGGCAAGCGCTTCATCGACGAAGTGGGCACCCGTGACGTGGTCTCCGCAGCCGAGATCGCACAGACCGGCAGCTACAGCTGGCTGGTGGTCGATCAGGCTATGGTCGATGCTTCCAGCGTCATCCAGGGCTACATCAAGAAGGGCTACACCGTGACCGGTGAGACCTACGAGGAACTGGGCAAGGCCATGGGCGTCGATGAGACTGCTTTTGCCGAGACCATGAACACCTGGAATGGCTACGTTGAGGCCAAGAACGACCCCGACTTCGGCCGCACCAGCTTCGCCAACCCCCTGAACACCGCTCCGTACTACGCCATCAAGGTCACCGCTGGTGTGCATCACACCATGGGCGGCCTGAAGATCAACACCAACACTGAGGTGCTGAAGGCTGACGGCAGCGTGATCCCCGGTCTGTTCGCAGCCGGTGAGGTCACCGGCGGTGTGCACGGTGCAAACCGTCTGGGCGGCAACGCTGTGGCTGACTTCACCGTCTTTGGTCGCATTGCAGGTGCCGCTGCCAGCAAGTACGCTGCATGAGCGTGACCCAAAAAACTGACGCAGCTTCCGGCAAAAAGCGCTGGAAGCCGTGGCAGAAGAACCTGATCTTTGCTCTGGTGGTGCTGGCCGTGGCAGCGGCGCTGTACTTTGGTTGGCGCGCGGCCCGCGGCAGCAAGGGCACGGGTCTGGAAGCAGTCGTTGACTTTGGCAGCGGCGCATCTGAGACCCTCTCGCTGGACGAAGATCATGATTACCTGTATGATGTGGGCGACTATGTGGTCCACCTGCAGGTAAAAGATGGCGCGATCGCGTTTTTGGACAGCCAGTGCCCCGATCATATCTGTGAGCAATTCGGCTGGCTGGACAAGGACGGTGCCTGGGCGGCTTGTGTGCCGGCAGGCGTGTATGTGGTGGTGCAGGAAGCTGCTTCCTGACCGCTGTACCGACGAGCTGAAAATGAGAAAAGGGCAGTGTACCGGGGTTCCGGTACACTGCCTTTTTTGCGTGGCTGCGGGGAGGAAACAGGCGGAATCTCTAAAAATAATTCCAACTTTTTAGTTAATTTGCCACTTGACAGCAGCGCATATTCTTGCTATTTTAAAACTGGAAAAGTATGGCGGCACCGCTCCGGTGCCCCCGCCGAAAGGAGAATGCTTTATGAAGATGCGCAGAATCGCGGGTCTGCTGCTCACTGCCGCCTGTGCAGTGTCGATGCTGTGCCCGGCCGCATGGGCTGTGAATGCCAGCAGCGTGGATAAGAGCGGCGGCAATGTCCGTCTGAGCTATCGTTTGCAGATGCCTGCCGTGGAGGATTCCGCCAAGATCGGCGCAGACGTGAAGGCGCAGGTCAAGACCACGGCCCGCCGCACCAGCAATAGCGTGGTGGAGATCGGCATGAACAGCCGTGCGGATGCTGAAAGTCAGCTGGGCATGAAGTTTGTGTCCAGCAGCACCTTTGATGCCCTTCCGCAGGGCGGCGGGACGGACAATGTGGTGGTTTCGTTCAAGCCGTCCCAGAAGATCACCAATACCATGTACAACCAGTACCGCACGGACGGTGCCGTGTCGCTGACCTTTGCGGCAAGCACCCGCTGGGATGGCAGCGATGAAGCTGCGGTGGAGGAGTCGGTCACCGCGCCGGGTGCATCGTATGCCAAGGCAGATTACACCGCAGCCAACGGTCAGGTCTACCAGATCTACAGCGTGAAGGATGCAGCAGGCAATGTGACGGCCCAGTACACCGTGTTCCAGCACGGTGCCACCACCTATCTGCTGTGTGCCCAGAGCACCGGTGCCATGCCGCAGAACTACCTGAACGCCTTGCTGGACACCCTGAATTATCCGGCATAAAATTTGCTTGAATCAAAACAAGGCCCCGTGTGCTGATGCACACGGGGCCTTGTCTGTTGATTTGAGCCTTACTTCAGTGTTCCGTCCAGCACCTGGCTGTAGTACCAGGGCTTCGGGGCGCGGAAGGTCTTGCCGCTGAGGAAGGCAAAATCCGGCTGGGTGAAGCGGGGCATGGTCAGCTCATAAGCGCACAGGGCCTGATACTTGAGCTTCAGCTCCCGGTTGGCACTGTTGTTGCCATACTTGCTGTCGCCCAGGATGGGGCAGCCGATACTGGCCATGTGGGCACGGATCTGGTGGGTGCGGCCGGTGATCAGCTTTACTTTGAGCAGGGCCAGACGACCGGAAACGGCGATGGTCTCGTACTGGGTCTCCACTTCCTTGGCACCGGGCTGCTTGTCCTCCACGATCTTCACGATGCCGCGGTCGGCGTCCTTGAGCAGGTAGCCGCCCAGGGTGGCGTCCGGGGGCACAGGGCGGCCGAAGGTGACGCAGAGGTAGGTCTTTTGCACGTCACGGTTCTTGATGGCGGCCAGAAACAGCTCCTCGGCCTCCGGGGTCTTGGCGATAATCACCAGACCACTGGTTCCGGTGTCCAGCCGATGGCACAGGGCCGGGGTGTACAGGTCGTTCTCCTTGTACTCCCCCTGCTGGTTCAGGTAGAGCAGGGCGCGGTTCAGCAGGGTGTCATCGTCCGGGCCGTCCACGGAAAGGCCGGCGGGCTTGTTCACGATGAGGATCTGCGGGCAGTCGTACACCACCTGCGCCGGGCCGCGGGCGTTCTTCCACGCCGGGCCCTCCACTCGCTTGTCGGCGTCCAGAACTTCGTCCAGAATGAACAGCTTGATCTCATCGCCCGCCATCACGCGGGTGGAAAGCGGCTGCTTTTTGCCGTTCAGCTTGATCTTGTTTTCGCGCAGCGCCTTGTTCAGGCGACCGGGGGTCAGGGCGGGGTACTGCTGGGTCAGATAATTGTCCAGCCGGGTAGGGGCAAGACACTTTACTTTTAAAATTTTCACGGGAAATTCCTCTCTATCTTAAAATCAGTTGCAATAGAATGGGTTCTTGATTCGTTTTTATTGTAGCGGAACGGAAACGTTCCGTCAAGCAAGAGAAAGAAGGTTTTCGTATGAGATGGAACCATAAAATAGTGACACTTACTGTGCTTTTGGCTATTGGAATAACAATGGTGGGCTGTGGGGCGTCCAGTTCCACGGCTGGAAGCACAGCGGCTTCCACGGCAAGCACGACATCTTCGGAGGCGCAAAAAACGGAAGTACACCCAATGCAAGGTGTTTTACTGAGTGACCCACTTTCGGATGGCACTTATCACATCAGCTTTGAAAGCGATAAAGTATGGGTCGGTGAACGCAAGAATACCATCAACAATGCTGTTGTATACGACTATGACCGGTACACAGCCGCAGATATTGAAGCATTGAGCGAAGGAGATACCATTATAACACATCTAAACGGGACAGAAGAAATTACAGCCCTAACAGTGGAAAGCGTTGAGAGAGAAAACAACTATGTGACCATCAACGGTGGAATAGAAGAAGGTGGTATTGACTTATGCAAAGAGGATGACCACTACCGGACTCTGACATGGGATGATTATCCCGCTTATTATGAAGTTGGAGTGGTTAAGCAACTTGTTATGGCAGACGATATCGAACTATCGGACGGTGCAGCAGACTTTGAAGCCGACCCAGTGATCGTAAAGGGAGATCGGACGGTTTGTGATGCAATGAGCAATAAAGAAGATGCTTATGGGTGGAATGCAGGAAACACGACCGTGACCATCCAAAACGGCGAGATAACCCGTGCAGACCGCATCTGGGTGCCGTAAATTTTGCTCAAAACCGTTGACAAACGTTTTGCGTATGCTATAATTTAACTGTACGCAAGGGGGCTGAGTGCCCGTCTTGTGTGATGTGAAATTATGACAGATGGCAATGATGGGGCCAGAAATGTACACACCACCGTCCAGAGAGAACGCCCGCAGGCTGCAAGGCGTTCCGGTCGGGATCATTTCGCGCCACCCCGGAGCTTCCGGCGAATGCAAACCGGACGCTGCGCAGCGTTAACGCGCCGAAAGCGGCAGGGGACAATTTATCCTTTGCAATTTGGGTGGTACCACGGAGTTTTGAGCAGCACGGCCTTCGTCCCTTGATTGGGATGGAGGCTGTTTTGTTTTTTGCGCCTGTCTGCCCCTCTGCCATAACATCATAAAAATCTGACGTGCAAACGCCAAGGACAATTGAGGAGAGAAAACTTATGCAATGGACCGGTTTGAATGAACTGCGCGAAAAGTACCTGAGCTTTTTTGAAAGCAAGGGCCATCTGCGTCTGGACAGCTTCCCGCTGGTGCCGAAGAACGACCCCAGCCTGCTGCTGATCAACAGCGGCATGGCTCCCATGAAGAAGTGGTTTCTGGCACAGGAGGAGCCGCCCCGTCATCGCGTGACCACCTGCCAGAAGTGCATCCGCACCCCGGATATCGAGCGCGTGGGCATCACTGCCCGCCATGGCACCTTCTTTGAGATGCTGGGTAACTTCTCCTTCCAGGATTACTTCAAGGACGAGGTCATTCCTTGGGCTTGGGAGTTCCTGACCAGCGATGAGTGGATGGCGATTCCCAAGGACCGTCTGCACATCTCTGTGTACGAGGAGGACGACGAGGCCTACGATATCTGGACCAAGAAGGTTGGCATCGCCCCGGACCACATGGTGCGTCTGGGCAAGGAGGACAACTTCTGGGAGCACGGCTCCGGCCCGTGCGGCCCCTGCTCCGAGATCTACTTTGACCGCGGCCCCGAGTACGGCTGCGGCAAGCCGACCTGCGGCGTGGGCTGCGACTGCGACCGCTATATGGAGATCTGGAACCTCGTGTTCAGCCAGTTCGATGCCGACGGCAAGGGTCACTACGAGCGTCTGGCACGCCCCAACATTGATACCGGCATGGGCTTGGAGCGTCTGGCCTGCGTGATGCAGAACGTGGGCAATCTGTTCGAGGTGGATACCGTGCAGAGTGTGCTGCACCATGTGGAGCACATTGCAGGCAAGACCTACAAGCAGGACCCCAAGACCGATATCTCCATCCGCGTCATCACCGACCATATCCGCAGCTGCACCTTTATGGTGTCTGACGGCATCCTGCCCTCCAACGAGGGCCGCGGCTATGTGCTGCGCCGTTTGCTGCGCCGCGCTGCCCGCCACGGCCGGATGCTGGGCATCGACCACCCCTTCCTCGTGGATCTGGTGGAGACCGTCATCCAGTCCAGCGAGTCCGCTTACCCCGAGCTGCGTGAGCATGACGCCTATATCAAGAAGGTCATCGGCACCGAGGAAGCAAACTTTGCCCGCACCATCGATGCCGGCATGAACATCCTGAACAACATGATCGACCGTCTGGAGAAGGCACACCAGAAGCTGCTGAGCGGCATGGACGCCTTCAAGCTGAACGATACCTTCGGCTTCCCGCTGGATCTGACCAAGGAGATCGCCGCCGAGCAGGGTCTGGAGATCGACGAGGACGGCTTCCACGCAGAGATGAAGAAGCAGAAGGAGCGCGCCCGCGCTGAGCGTCTGAAGAAGAACATCTCCGGCTGGAGCGAGGATCTGTTCGGCGCACTGGAGGCCGAGCCCACCGTCTTTACCGGTTACGACACCCTGACCGACAAGGGCACTGTTGTGGCGCTGAGCGATGAAGAGACCCTGACCGATGCCATTGCCACCGACGAGGAGGCAAAGGACGGCGTGCTGGTGGTGCTGGATAAGACCCCCTTCTACGCAGAAATGGGCGGTCAGGCTGCCGACCACGGCGTGCTGAACGGTGCTGAGTGCAGCCTGCGCGTGCTGGACGTGAAAAAGACCCCCAAGGGCTACTACGTCCACACCTGCGTGCTGGAAAGCGGTATCGTGAAGGTGGGCGATGTGCTGACCGCACAGGTGGACAAAGGCTACCGCATGGCCATTGCCCGCAACCACACCGCTACCCACCTGCTGCAGGCTGCCCTGCGTGAGGTGCTGGGCGACCATGTGCATCAGGCTGGTTCCTATCAGGATGCCTCCATCACCCACTTCGACTTCACTCACTTCAGCGCCGTGACCCCCGAGGAACTGGCACGGGTGCAGAAGATCGTTAACGATAAGATCTTTGACTCCATGAATGTCACCGTGCAGGAGATGCCGGTGGAGGAAGCCAAGAAGCTGGGCGCAATGGCTCTGTTTGGCGAAAAGTACGGCAAGGTGGTCCGCGTGGTGGATATCGAGGGCTGGTCTACCGAGTTCTGCGGCGGCACCCACGTCAAGAACACCGCCCAGATCGGCGGCTTCAAGATCGTCAGCGAGTCCTCTGTGGCTGCCGGCATCCGCCGTATCGAGGCCGTCACCGGCCGCAACCTGCTGATCCGCGCAAACCTGCAGGAGGCCATGCTGCATGATGTGGCCAACACCTTGAAGGCCAACAATGTGGCTGCACTGCCCGCCCGTGCCGAGGCTGTGATGGCCGAGAACAAGGCCATGAGCCGCGAGCTGGAGGAGATGAAGGCCAAGATCGCCGCCTCCAAGGTGGACAGCCTGTTCGACAATGCCGAGGAGGCAGACGGCGTGAAGATCGCCTCCGCATACTTTACCGGTACTACTGGCGACACCCTGCGCGGTATGTGCGACAGCATCCGCGACAAGGCCGTGAACCCTGTGGTGGCTGTTCTGGTGGGCAAGGCTGAAGATAAGATCACCATGGCTGTTACCGTGAATAAGCTGGCACAGGAAAAGGGCCTGAAGGCCGGTGTGCTGGTCAAGGAGTTGTCTGCTATTGCCGGCGGCAAGGGCGGCGGCAAGCCGGACTTTGCAATGGCCGGTCTGAAGGACGAGACCAAGATCGACGAGGCACTGGCTTCTGTGAGCGCCATCGTCAAGAAGGCTCTGGGCTAAAAAGATCCATGTCCCCGCCCGGTGCCGGATGCGCGCCGGGTGGCGGGCTTTTGTAGAAGCAGGAAGGAGTGTTCCCCCATGGAAGATTGTCTGTTTTGCATGATCGCAGAGGGTAAGATCCCCTCTAAAAAGCTGTACGAGGATGACCAGGTAGTGGCATTCTACGACATCAACCCGCAGGCAAAGGTGCATTTCCTTGTGGTTCCCCGCAAGCACATCTCCTCTGCCGCTGCGCTGACCGAGGAGGATGGTGCTCTGTTGGGCCATATCTTCACCGTCATCGCAAAGCTGGCCAAGGAGCAGGGACTGGAAAACGGTTACCGCATCATCTCCAACGTGGGCGAGGACGCAGGCCAGACCGTGAAGCATCTGCATTTCCATGTTCTGGGCGGCGAAAAACTGCCTGTCTGATTCCAATACGAAAGGGAGATTTTGATTATGGCTGAAACTTATACCCTGCACGTCGCAGGCCTGACCCGTGAGCTGACCATCTGCAAGGTGAACGACCACATGGACATTGCCGCATTTATCATGCTGGGTGATGCCGAGCTGACCGTGGCCGCTGCTGCGGAGCTGCTGAAGAAGTGCCCGGATTTTGATATCCTGCTCACCGCCGAGGCCAAGGGTATCCCGCTGGCACACGAGATGAGCCGCCAGAGCGGCAAGCCCTATATCTGTGCCCGCAAGGGTGTCAAGCTGTATATGCCGGACCCCGTGGTGGTGGAGGACCAGTCCATTACCACTGCTGGTAAGCAGAAGCTGGTCATCGACCGCAAGGAGCTGGAAAAGATGAACGGCAAGCGTGTGCTGGTGGTGGACGATGTCATCTCCACCGGCGGCTCTCTGAAGGCACTGGACGCGCTGGCAGAAAAGACTCAGTGCACCATCGTGGGTCAGGCCGCTGTTCTGGCCGAGGGCGATGCTTCTGAGCGCAAGGATATCATCTTCCTTGAGCCGCTGCCCCTGTTCTTCCACTAAGCCGGGATGCGCCGCCCGCTCTGCGCTTTCTGCGCCGGAATGATGGGCCTTAGTTTCCTATGGACTTTTTTGCCGCAAACGGAGCTTTTTATGCCGTTTGCGGCATTTTTTGTTGCCTTTTTGCTGCTGCTTTGCATCCCGCGCCGCAGCCGCAAGCTGGCGGTCTGCCTGCTGTTGGGTGCACTGGCAGGGCTTTGTGCGGTGTACACTACAAACGCCCGGCTGGAGCGTACCCGGGCAAACTACGCCGGGCGCACCGTGCTGCTGACTGCTGAGGTGGAGCGCGCGGACAGTAACTATTTTTCAGACACAGTGGACGCGACCCTGTGGGTAGAAAGCGTGAACGGCAGCCCGGCGGGGTTCCGCATAGCCTGTGCGGAGCTGCCCGCCTGCGCGGCAGGGCAGCGGGTGCAGGGCTGGTTCGCGCTGCAACAACCGGACATGGAAGAACAGACGGCGCAGTACGCAGACGGCATCGCCTTGCAGGCAGAGTCCTTGGCCGAAAAGCCGCAGTTCACCGTGCTGGGCGAGAGTGGCAGCTTCCGCGCCCGCACCCACCGCTTGCAGCAAAAACTGAGCGAGAGCCTGCGCCGGGAGATGCACCGGGACACCGGCGGCGTGCTGGCGGCTATGACGGTGGGCGACCGCAGCGGGCTTTCGGCGCAGCTGCGCAGTGCCTACCGGGGCGCAGGGCTTTCCCATGTGCTGGTGGTCAGCGGCATGCATGTTTCCATTCTGTGCGGGGATATCCTGAGCGTTTTGCTGCCCTATCGCTGGGAGCAGAGCTACCGCCGCCGCAGACGGCGCACGGTCTGGAAAAGCCTGCTGGCGCTGGTGCTGATGGGCGTGACCGGCTTTACGCCCTCGGTGCGCCGCGCTGCCGTGGCGGTGTGGGTCAGCGCCTTGGGTGTGTGGGTATGGGGCCCGGCGGATACTCTCACCTCGCTGGCGGCGGCAGGCATCCTGATGACCGCCGTCAACAGCTATGCGGTGTGGGATATCGGCTTTGAACTTTCCTTTGCGGCAGTGGTGGGCACGGTGGCGGGTGGTGCCTGCATCCGCCGGATGCGGGATGCCCACGACAGACGCTTTTGGATCAAAGCCGGGGAGAATCTGCAAAAGCCGGTCAGGCACCCGTGGTTTAATAGGCTGCCGGAGCGTTTGCAGGGTCTTGCAGAGAGCGCCTGCATTGCCGCCTGCGCCTCGGCGGCTACCTTCCCGGTGCTGGTGCTGCGGGGCCTGAGCGTCAGCGTGTGGGCGATGGTCTCCAGCATTGCGGTGCTGTGGATGGTGCAGCCGCTGCTTTTGCTGGGGCTGGCAGTGGCTTTTGCGGGGCTGGTGCCGTGGCTGGCACCGGTGCACGGGGCGCTCTCCCGGGCGGCAGACCTGCTCACCGGCCTATTGAACGGCTGGGCGGTCTGGCTCTGCACAAAGCCCGGGGCGTCCATCTACTTTGATACCGCCTACGCGGCGCTGGTCTGTCTGCTGCTGTGCGGGCTTGGGGTGCTGGCTTTCCGTTGGCGGGTGCGTCTGCGGGTGGCTCTGCCGGGCATCCTGCTGGCAGCGGCGGTGGGCATCGGGCTGGGGAATGCCCTCAGCCGGGACGTGGTGCACATTGACCTTGTGGGCAGTGCACAGGCACCTGCGGTAGTGGTTACCCAGAACGACCGGGCAGTGGTGCTGTTCCGGGGCGGCAGCGCCGCCCAGCGTGCGGTGGAAAACCAGCTGGCGCGGCGGGGCGTGCGCACCGTGGAACTGGTGACAGACCTGCGCATGAATGCAAAAACCGCCTGCACCCTGCCCGCACAGCAGGGCATCCGGGCAGAGCGTCTGCCGGTGAACACAGCACGCAAACTGCGCTGCACCCCGGCGGCGGTGGAGCTGCTGCGCACCCGGGAAGGGTGTCTGGTACGGCTGAGCATCGGCAACCGGCAGTTTGTAACTTTAAGCGGCAGGGCAGAGCTGGCGCAGCCGCTGCAAACGGAGTGGCTGATCGCTACGCCGAAAAAGCCGGAGACGGTACAGTACCAAAAACTGCTGGCGCTGCGCCGTTACAGCTGGATGGCACCGGAAACGCAGTACACCGCCTCCCTCAACCTGCGCCGCACCGGTGGCGAAAGGCTAGGGTAGCGCTTTGCAATCCGGGCCGAGTGTGGTACAATACAAGGAGCAATTTATAACAGGAAAGGGGCATTTGCATGGCCACGGAAGCAAAACTCCGGCAGCTGGCCGACAAGGGCTGCCCGGTCTACTATTTTTATTCCAGCGAGCGGTATCTGGTGCGGCAGGC
>ERZ894203.1414-NODE-1414-length-12891-cov-21.619741_pt1 | contig 12891 bp, 8 predicted proteins | sample MGYA00380286_ERZ894203 | MGnify/ENA primary metagenome ERZ894203 (study PRJEB32331, sample SAMN06328484) | human gut metagenome | biome: human gut microbiome; feature: stool | host: Homo sapiens | collected 2014-02-06 ... | reverse complement strand
CCAAGTCAGAGTCCGACAGGAGAGCCGACAACAGAGCCAAGTCAGAGTCCAACGGAGACACCGACAACAGAGCCAAGCCAGAGTCCGACGGCAACGCCAACAGCAACCCCGACAGTGATGCCAACTGCAGAGCCAAGTCAGAATCCAACGGAGAATCCGACGACAGAGCCAAGCCAGAATCCAATGGTGACACCTACAGTAGAGCCATCAAAAACTCCTGATAAGAAACTTTCAGTAAATTATGACAACTCTGACAAATATGTAAAAAGCGGTACAGCATTAAATTTAAAAGTAACTGTAAAGACAGATACTCAGTGTACTTATAAATGGTACAAAAAAGGCAGTGACAAATCATTGTCTAAAAAGAGCAGCTACAAGACACCTAAAAATGCAAAAATAGGAAAATACACCTACTATTGTGAAATATCAGCAGATGGATACGAGACTGTTAAATGTGAATTTACGGTGAAAGTTTATAAGTCTGTAATTACGGTTGCATGGGGAAGTTCTGCTACTTCAAAGGGAATATTTGGAACAAGCCCTAATGTTAAAAAAATCACAGTGCCGTCAAAATACAAGAAAAATCTTTCTGTAAATGCAAAGAACGGAAAGATAAGTGTGAAGAAATATTTTTCAGGCAAGGCTGTTGTCACATATGTCATTGGAAAAAATAAGATTAAGATTACGGTGAAATCTAAAATTCCGCAGATTAAATATACGGCGACATATTCAAAGAAAGGCAAGTCCTTAAAGATTAAGATTGACAGTTTTGCAATGAAAAATCTTGGTAATGTTTACTTTATGATTAATGGAAAAAAATGGACTCCTGTTAGTTACAGGCTTAAAGATTATGGAAAGAAAAAGGGAAGTTATATTATAGTTGGAAATCTCAATAGTGTTGTAAAAAAAATTGAGTGTAAATTTATCTTAGGTACAACTAAATATACAGCAAAAGCATGGAAGTGTTCTGCTAACGCAAAGAAAAATAAAGTAAAACTTGTGAGCTAGAGATTAGATTGAATTGTAAATTGGCAGACAGGATTAAAATACATTGTGTAAAAATATACGGAAATGAGGGAACGCTATGAAAATTTGTATGGGTTGTATGAACCAGGTTTCTGACAACGACAAAATATGTCCGGCTTGCGGATATGACCAGTCGAATGTCAGGGAAAAATCATATTATCTGGATCCGGGTACTATTATCGGAGGAAAATTCATCGTAGGTAAAGCGTTAGAGTACGGCGGATATACGGTAAAATACCTCGGCTTTGATGCCGAGGCACAGCATAAAGTCATAATAAGCGAGTATCTTCCAAGTGACTTTTCAACCCGTTCTGACGGAGAGAGTGAAGTCACTATATATTCAGGAGATGCGTACGAACAGTTTTCACATGGTCTTGAAACATTTTTAAATGAGGGAAACAAGATACAGCAGCTTGCCGATACGCAGGGAGTTGCAAAGGTTTATGACTGTATAGCTGAAAATGATACAGGGTATGTTATATCTGAGTACCTTGTGGGAACAACATTAAAAGAAGTTCTTGATACGGGAAAGGTATATAAACCTGAGGAGGCAAAACAGTTTATATCACAGATACTTATCGGACTTATAAAAGTGCATCCATTAGACATTATCCATTGTGATATAGCACCGGAAACTATCTTTATAACTGAGCAGGGTGAAGTAAAACTGTTAGACTTTGGTGCAACAAGATATGTAACAACAGCAAATTCAAAAAGTCTTGCCATCATATTAAAACAGGGCTATGCACCGGAAGAACAGTACAGAAGCCAGGGAAAAAGAGGTCCGTGGACGGATGTCTATGCTCTTGCGGCAGTCATGTATAGGATGATAACGGGAAAAGTGCCGCCTGAGTCTGTAGACAGAGCATTATCTGATGAGATAACAGAGCCGTCAAAATTAAACACAGGTATAAGCCAGTCTATGGAAAACGCACTTATGAATGCCTTAAATGTGTATCAGGATGACAGGACAAAGACTGCACAGGAGTTTTATAAAGAGCTTAATTCTTCTGATACAAAAAGACGCAAAGTAAAGCGTGCAAAGCGTGATACGGGAAAAATGCCTATATGGGTGAAAGGTCTTGTCGCAGTTGTAGGTGTAGCTGTTATAGCCGGAGGTGCAGTTGTGATAAAAGGACTGCATGACGGAGGAAGCAGCAACCAGGGTGCGACACAGGAAAAATTTAAGATTGTCAGCGAAGTAAAAAGCGGTGACATGACGCTTGCTGATTTTGATAAAGAGTGGACTGATTTTGGTCTGAAAAAAGAAAACAGGACTGTTGAGTACAGATATGACCCAAACAATGCCGAGGGTACGGTACTTGAATACAATGATATGACAAATGACGTGCTTAAGGACGGAAGAACTCTGGATGAAGTGAACTCAGACATAAAGAAAAACAGGACGGTATATGCAAATGTCATAGTCGCAAGTACGAAGAATGTAACATTTTCAGAAAAATGGCTTAAAAACTGCACCAACACAAGATGGGCTCAAAGTGCGTCTGTCAAAAAGCGTATAAAAGTATCTAAAGATGTATATATGCAGAGTTATATACCTGACGGAGTCAGCCTGAAAAAGGGTGATGATACACAGGCTTACGGAACTTTGTCAAAGATAATATATGACAAAAATACGATAGACCTTGATGCGATAAGAAAGAAATATACTTCTGATACGGCGAAAGCTGACAGCGAGATAAAGAAACAGACTGCAAAGATAAACGGAATGGATACTTCCAAGAAGAAGATTCAGTTTATATACCATACCGGTGCATATTACACAATGTCGAAAGCAAATTGCAAGAGATACGGTACATTTGAAGGAAAGAGTATATCGTCAGTTAAGTTTGTCTACAGCAAAAATCCTAAAGACCATAAAGCAGGCAACAGGGCAAGACTTCGTACACTGTCATCGGACAAATATTTAAGTGAGTATGTAAGTTTCAGATATGGCAGGGGGACTATTGTAAAAGTTCTCTCTAAAAGTCTTAAAAATAAAAAGGGCTATGACGGAAGAAATGATGATTCTGAAAACGGTGACGGAAAGCTTTTTGCCACGGTCAGAAGCCATGTATCAATAAACAGTTCACTTACCGTTGCAAGACTGAAAAGATATGCTTCAAATGCCGGTGCATCACTTGGAACAAAATATCCTGACAATTATATCGTCAAAAAAGTATGGGTAAACGGAAAGTCAAATGTTACTGAGTTTAAGCAGGGTGACAGGCTTAAGATTTCTGCCGAGCCGAAACCTACGCCAAAACCGGTAGTGACAAGGAAACCTGAAACAGTTACAAAACCAAGTGGTGGTAGTAGAGGCAGCACACCTAAAAAATCTGATAGCAACAGAAGTAGTAAAAATGGTCAAACCGGCTCAGATAAATCTAGACCTAAGATTAATAATTATTAATAAAGGATGATATTTAATTGTAATAAATCTTTCAGGAGGAAACATATATGCGATTTTGTTATAGCTGTATGCGGCAGATAGCTGACAATACAAAGGATATCTGTCCGTATTGTAAAGAAAAATTAAATATAGAATACAATGCTGATATGTGTCTCAAGCCGGGTACGGTATTGCAGGGAAAGTTTATCGTAGGAAAACTGCTTGGCTCAGGTGGATTTGGAAATACCTATATAGGCTGGAACAACATTTTGCAATGCAAAGTCGCCATAAAGGAGTATTTTCCTAAGCAGCTTTCCGGCAGAGAGAGAACTACGGGCACTGTATCGGTAATATCAGAGAGCGTAAGGCATGAGCGTTTTAAGATAGGTCTGCGTCACTTCCTTGAAGAAGCGAGAAGTATAGCAAACCTGCAGGATGTAAAAGGTGTTGTTCAGGTTTACAGCTTCTTTGAGGAAAATAACACCGGTTACATCGTGATGGAGTTCCTTGAAGGAATGGATGTAAAACATATCCTTAAACTTAAGGGCAACAGAGTGGAGTATGACTGGGCAAGACGAGTCGTGCTCACTATACTCTACACTCTTAAAGAAATACATAAGCGTGGTGTAATACACAGGGACATAGCACCTGACAACATTATTGTTACAAATGAAGGTGTTATCAAACTTATAGATTTTGGAGCGGCAAAATATGCTGAGCGTGTTGAAAATGAAAATACGGCAATTGTGCTTAAAGAGGGTTACGCACCTATCGAGCAGTATGGAAGAAAAGCAGTGCAGGGACCATATACGGATCTGTATGCGGTAGCGGCACTTTTCTACAGAATGTTGACGGGGGCAAAACCTCAGCCTGCAAATGACAGGACACAGGAGGATAAGCTGCTTACATTGTCGGAGGTCGGGATAAATATTCCGGAGCAGGCAGAACTTGCCATAATGACCTGCCTTAATATACAGCCACAGTTCAGGCTTCAATGTGCGGAAGATTTCATGGAGGCACTCGATGGCAAAAATTTTGTTCCGGTATATGAGCCGGAATGGATTTTGCCAAAAGTAAGGGACGACCAGGACACGGTCGGAAACCGTCTGAAGCAGAAGTTTATGGCGATGGCGGCATGGCAGAGGGCAGCAATACTTGCAGGCAGCATGGCTGTTTGTGCAGGTGCGGTATTTGCAGGTGTAAGTGTTGCAAACAGAGTCATAAATAAAAACAGAGGTGACAATTCCGGTTCAAATGTTGAAAAGATAGCAGCATATCAGAGAGGAAACACCACTTGGGAAGAATATAAGAAAAATCTGGATGATGCAGGCTGCAAGGCAAAAGTTACATATATATATGATAAAGCCTGTAAGAGCGAGAAAGTGGAGGACACTGAGCCGAGACAGGGAGCAGATATTCCAGATGATAAAGTCGTAAAAGTGACCGTCAGAAGTGCCGGGAAAGTCACCATAGAAAAAATGACTAAAATGTCAAAAAGTGAGATAGAGACAAACCTTAAAAATGCAGGTGTCACATCAGACATAAGTTTTAAATATGACTACAATTCGGCTTCAAAAGACAAGTGCTTCAAACAGAGCAAGAGCGGCGATGTTTCATCAAAAGATATAGACAAACTTAAATTTTATATATCATGGGGCAAAAAGGACAAGTATGTGTTCAAACTGCCAAACTTAAAGGAAAAAAATCTTGATGAGGCAAAATCTGTTATAGATAAGCTGAATAAAAAGTATAAGTGCAAGATAAAACTTACGACAAAAGACCAGGTTATAAGCGAAAGTGTTGCTAAAGGTGACATAATAAGCCAGGAACCAAAGTCAGGAAAAAAATATAACAGTAACAGCAAAGACAAAAATATCCCTAAAAAGGAAAAAGTTCCTAAAAAAGTAAGTATTGTGGTAAGTCTCGGTGCACCGACACCTACCCCTGCACCTACTGAACCGCCTGCACCTGCGGCACCGAAGCCTGACAGCAGCAAAAAATCGGATAAGTCGAAAGGAAAAAATTCGGGTTTGGACGGAAGCAGTAAGAAAAAAACTACAGGTAAAAAGTCAGACAAGAAAAAATCAAATAAAAAATCAAATACTGATGAGTTTGTAAGTGATGACAGTGACTTTGATTTTTAAATGTAGAATAAGTATTTACCCGCTTTTTGTGAAGTATTAAGCGGTGGATAAGGCAGATTGCGAATGTACGCTTTATTAAATATCTTTAAATATAGAAGGAGGTGGTAAAATGGACAAAACACTTGTTGACCCCAACAGGCTTTGTATGGGATGTATGGAGTTATTGGAAAACACCAGTGTGCCATGTCCAAAATGCGGATTTTCATTAAAAGATTATCAACAGCCGGAAAATGGTATGCCACCGTACGAGATACTCAACGGCAAATATCTTGTCGGAAAGGTCATAGGAATAGGTGGTTTTGGCATTACCTATATAGGATGGGATTTTTACCAGAGTAAAAAGGTGTGTATAAAAGAATATTTTCCAAAAGGCGTGGCAAAGAGAGAGCAGACGACAACCTATTCCACGGAATATAGTACATACAGTATGGATGTGTTTACGGTAAATACAAAAAAGGCTGCTTATCTTGGCGGTCTTAAGGGATATATAAAAGAAGCAGAAACACTCTCGAAATTTTATGGTATGCCGGGAATAGTTTCTGTAAGGGATTTCTTTTACGGAAACAAGACGGCATATATAGTTATGGAATATATAGACGGGATAAATTTCAGGCAGTTTGCAAAAAGCTCAGGTGGAGTTTTACAGAGCTATATATTGTTTGAACTTTTAAAAGATGTTATTAAGGCATTGAACAGCGTGCACAAGGCTGGTGTGATACATAGGGACATAAGTCCTGACAATATTATGCTCAATGACAAATTTAAGGCAAAACTTATAGACTTTGGAGCTGCCAAACACAGTGGAGCAGGACAGGAGACATCCATTTTTCTGAAACACGGTTATGCACCTATAGAGCAGTATGACAGAAACGGAAATCAGGGACCGTGGACAGATGTGTATAGTCTTTGTGCCACAATGTATTATCTGCTGACGGGGATAAAATTGCAAAAGGCATATGAGCGTGTTGCAGAAGATAAGACAATACCTCTTAATATGTTCAATATAGAAATAGAAGATTATCAGGCAAATGCGATATTAAAAGGTCTTAATGTGCAGATAGAGAACAGATACCAGTCAATGGCAGAGTTGTATTATGAACTTTATCATGAGTATCTGCCGGGAGAAAAGCCGCAAAAACCGACTGCCGGGGCAGTGCTGCCAAAGACAATGCCTGAGATAATGCCAATACCTGATATTACAAGAGAAGAGGCAGCAATGCAATATTTAAAACAGCACAGTGAGGATTGATATGGAAAAGACAAAGATTTGTATGGGATGCTTTGAGGAACTGCCTGACGATACAATGGTATGCAGCATATGTGGATTTGACAACAAAACCATAAAGAGGGAAGTTCAAAAATGGTGTCAGGGTGCGGTCATAGAAAAGAGATGGCTTTTGGGATGCCGTTTCAGTCAAAGCGATACATATACGATATGGAGAGCATGGGACAGTGTGCTGGAGATAAAATGCTTTTTGCTCGTGCTTAATGATGACAGCGACATGGCTCTTTCGGATATAGCAGTCTTATCGAAAGAAAATGACATTGATTTTAAGATATTGTCGGCAGGGATTGTGCTTGACAGGAAAGTTTTATGTATTTCGGCAGACAGAACTGATATTAAGGAAGATGAGCTTTGCATAAAAGAAAATGTTTGGGGCGAAAAAGACATAATATCCCATATCGACAATGGAAATACAGATAAAAATGATATATTGCCTGCGGATACTCTTTTAAATTACAGGTATCAGATATTAGGTATCGTAGGGATTGGCGGATTTGGAATTACTTATCTTGCAAAGGATATAAATCTTTTGAGAAATGTAGCCGTTAAGGAATATTTTCCTAAACAGTGGGTTCAGAGAGAACAAAATTATGTATCAATAAGACATTCGGGCATGGTTGAGCCGTTTAAATACGGACTTAAATCCTTTGTCAGTGAGATAAAAATGACAGCTAAATTTATACACACTAAAAATATCGTGACGGTAACCGATGCCTTTTTTGAAAATGATACTGCATACATGGTAATGGAGTACATACAGGGGGAGAGCATAGGCAGAGAGCTTAGAAAGAGAAAAAATAAATTGTATGATACGCAGGAGATAAAAGAGATATTTGTTCCGGTATTAAAAGCACTTTCTAATATGCACGAAAGGAAAATGATACATTGCGACATATCACCCGCAAACATAATAAGGAAGAAAAACGGTGAGATTGTTCTTATAGATATGGGGGCGGCAAAGTATATATATGATAAGAAAATGACATTTACGGCGTCATTCTTAAAGCCGGATTATGCCGCTCCTGAACAATATCAGACGGCAAAATCGGGCAAGGCAGGCAACGAGGGGACATGGACGGACATATATGCCGTCGGTGCGACAATGTATCATTGTCTTACATTAGAGAAAGCACCGGATGTGATAAAAAGACTTGAAAGCGGAACAGATAAGATAAAAGTAGAACACAGATTTAAGCTCCGTGACAGAAAAAAGTGGATAAAACTGGCGTGTGACTGCATGGAACTTGATAGGACAAAGAGGATACAGGAGTCATATACGGTGTTAGAAAGAATTGATGAATTGAGTTAGGAGGTACATATGGAGAAAAAAGGTTTTAAATGGCAGATGTGTGTCGGTGCTGTTTTTATGATAATCATAATAATATCACTGTTTTTGCCGTCAATGAGCATTTCGGGAGAAAAATATCTGAAAACGGCAGTACAGATAAATAAGTATGCAAAAGACGAGGACTCAAAAACAGCAAAAAAGGCACAGGTTGATAAAAAAGTCATAGACAAATACAAAGAAAATACAGGTAAATGGGATGATAAGGTAAAAGAATTTGATGATAAGATTGACAAGAAAGACAAAGGAAGTTCTATCTCACAGATAATGTTAGTCAAATGGCTCTTTACTGCTGATGATGAGATTGACGATATAGAGGGAATAACAAAAAAAGCCGGTGAAAAAAAATCAGGCAGTAAGAGTGCCCAAAATACAGGTATTCTCTCGGCACAGAAAGCATCGGCAAAGATGAAAAAATCTTCAAAGAAGTCAACAAAGAAATCAACCAAAAAGACAACAACGAAACAGAAAAGTTCAAAAAGTAAAAATAAGGCAAAAAAATCGACGGCTAAAAAAAGCAATTCCACTAAAAAATCGGCAAAAAAGCTGAGTGACAGTGATGTAAAGAATGTATTTAAGATTATGGCAATATTATTGTTAATTCCTGTACTTTTGGCAGTAGCATCGCTTATAGTCATTGCTGTCACAGGAAAGACAAACCAGATAATGATGATAGCCACGGGAGCAGTGACTGTTGTTGCAAGGCTTATTTATTCATTTATGATACCGGGAATGATATGGGACAAGATAGACGATTATGTAAAAAGTATCACGCTTGTCGATGCAAGATTGTTTGATATAGACGGTGTAGGCAAATATGCCGTGTCAAAAATAATGAGCAACTGCACGGGAGCAGGTGTATATGTAACACTTGTGGCAGGAGTGTTTCTCATTGTAGCAGGAATACTCTTTATGACGGCATTAAAACCTGAAATGGAAAAGGAGGAGTCAGAGGAAGAATGGGATTTTCCGATACCACCGATACCGCCACAGCATGATGATGGAAAAAATCAAATTTTAACACCGCCGATGCCGCCACAGCATGATGATGGAAAAAATCAAATTTTAACACCGCCGATGTCACCAAATCCGGATGGTTATGTTGGTGAAGACGGAAAGCATTATATGACGGGAATGCCGCCGGTGGATTTTGTGTCAGGAAATTATGCAGGAGATATGACAGTAGCAGGTGATGATATAGGCACTGGTGCAGAGCCAGAGCCGGGAGGATATAAACCTACACCGGGCATGATTCCAAAATCTGGATGTTTATATGGAATGGAGGGAGAATACAGTTCTTCCGAACTTGTGATGAATGACGGAGATGAAGTGATACTTGGCAGAGATCCGAAGTGTGCGACACTTGTATTTAGTTATCCGAAGATAAGCAGAAGACATTGTGGAATAAGATATAACGGTACAGAGCAAAGATATTATGTTATAGATTATTCATCAAATGGAATTGAATTTTCGGATGGAACAAAAGCAATAAAAGGTCAGTATGTAAGTGTTGCACCGGGAACAATATTGTATATGGCAGGAAGACATGAAGCAATAAAACTGGGATAAAGTTATCAGCCGCAAAAGCAAAGCATTATTGTTCACATTTACAGTGTGGATGGTAACGCAAAAAACTGGTGCGGAGGATGAACAGTCAGGGTGAAGTATGAGGTAGGATATGTTACGGATAGGAATATGTGATGATGACAGAGAGTATAGAGAAAAGATACATGATTTAGTGATACATTCAATATTTTCTTATGACGATGCACAGGTAGTACATTATATGTCGGGAAAACAGGTGGTTGATGATATAGAAAAAGAAGAATTTGACATTGACCTGCTGCTTTTAGACATAAATATGCCGGAATATGACGGATTGAATACTGCAAAATATATACGGGAAAACAATGTTGATGTGGATATTATATTTATAACTGTATCTGCGGAGCATATATTTGACGGATATACTTATAAGGCATTTTCATACATATTAAAGCCTGTAGACAAAAAGCGTCTAGATGATGAAATAGGCAGGTACATGACAGAACGGTCGAAATGCACAAACTGCCTGCATATATCGGTAAATGGAAAAAAAGAGCAGATACTTCTTGATAAAGTCTATTATTTTGAAGGCGAAAAAAGAAAAATAAAAATATACCAGAAAGGCGAGAGTATAAGCTTTTATGCCAAAATGAACGAGCTTGAAGAAATGCTTCAACAGTATGGATTTGTAAGGTGTCATCAGAGTTATCTGGTAAACAAAAAATATATAACGGGAAGTTCGAGAACAGAGATAAAAGTAGGTGAAAGTGTATTACCGATAAGCAGACGCTATCAGGAAGAAATCAAAAAAATATTATAGGGGGGATTGAATTGAAAAATGACATATTGACAATGCAGGTGACAAGAAGCCTTGCTTTATCTGAGGATAAACAGGGAGGTTTGATATGTATAAGAGGAACGCATATCGGAAAGCTGATACCTCTGCCAAGTGACCAAAAGGTGATATTTGGCAGGGATGCGACACAATGCACATATGCGATAACAGATGCACAGGTGAGTAGAAAGCATTGCGAGATAACATATGTAGGAGCATTAAATAAGTATCGTGTAGTGGATTATTCAAAAAATGGAACATTTCTAGGAAACGGAGCAAGGCTTGAAAGAGAAAAGGAATATTATCTTTCATCAGCAGAGGAGTTGTATATGGGAAATGAGGACAACCTGTATAAGCTTAGATAAACATAAGAAAAAGAGTGAATGTAATCATTGCTGACAGAATGGCAGCGATGAACGGCAAACGGAAAGGAGAGATAAAAATGGCATTTTGCAGATATTGCGGAAAGCAATTAAAAAACGGTGAGAAATGTAACTGCGAGCAGAGCAAAAAGCGTGAGATTGAGTTCGCAAAAGAACAGGAACAGTTAAGAAAACAGTATTATATGCAGAAACAAAAAGAACAGAACCAGAAAATAAATAATCAGGGAGGAGTATCGGGACAGCAGCCGATAAGAGGAAATAATCAGGGAGGAGTATCGGGACAGCAGCCGATAAGAGGAAATTATCCGGGAGAAGTACCGGGACAGCAGCCGATAAGAGGAAACTATCCGGGAGGAGTATCGGGACAGCAGCCGATAAGAGGAAACTATCCGGGAGGAGTATCGGGACAGCAGTCGATAAGAGGAAACTATCCGGGAGGAGCACCGGGACAGCAGCCGATAAACGGAGATTATCCGGGAGGGTATCCGGGACAGCAGCCGATAAACGGAGATTATCCGGGAGGGTATCCGGGACAACAGCCGATAAACGGAGGTTATTCCAGTTGGAATCAGGTGCCGCAGCCAAATGGAAATCAGGGTAATATCTCCCAGATGGCATCGGGAATTGGAAAAAGAATATTGTCTACTGCAGTAGATATATTCAGGTCACCGTTAAATGCCGTAAAAAATCTTGGAAATTCAAACTCAATAGCTGAGTCGCTTATAATATCAGGCATATCAATGTTTGTCTTATTGATTGAACTGCTTATAGCGTGTGCGATAATAGGAGCAAATTTAGAGGATCAGATATTTGGAAGTGTATTTCAAGATATGCTCAATAGTGTAATGAAATATGCCATACTGATACTGATTGGGATGTTTTTGTGGGGGCTGCTTGTTGCAGGAGTAATGTTTGTCGTGAGCAAATATCTGTTCCATGAAAATATAACTTTCATACAGACCTATGCGGTAATAGCCGTAAAGACATTGGCTGGAGTAATACTTTTCACAGCATATATAATATTTTTTATAGCAATGATGTATGTCGCAAAGATATTTAATTCAGATATTGGAGCAATAATAATGCTGATAGTAATGTTGCTTGTGATACCTATAGTTATGTTTACAAACTTTATCTTTTTATACGGATATTTTGAAGTACTTGAAAGAGAGCCATCTGTAAAACTGTATGAGATACTGGTAATGCACATTGTATTGTTTATAGTAAGTCTGATAGTTGGAAAGATTTTAGGTTATTTTATCCAGCAGGCAATATCAGATTCAATAAGCGGTATAGGTGGGTGGCTTTTAAGTGGATTATTTTCATAAGATATAGGTGATTGTGAAAATAATTATATGTTGTGTTATATCTGCACAATTTAATCAAGTTTTATGATAGTTTCAAAATGCCTATTCATAAGATAAAAGGAGGTAATAAAACATGAGATGTTTAAAATGTGGATATGAAAATGAAAAAAGTGCAAGATTTTGTGTTAATTGTGGCAGCAGATTAGGAATTGAGTCGGAAAAAAATACAGGCAGGAAATTATAATAACATTATGAATAATCAAAACCGACAGCAGGGACAGCCGCCGTATCAGCAGCAACAGTTCCCACAGCAGGGACAATCGGGAAATCTAAACGGAAATATGCAAATGAATAACGGACAGAAACAGCCATACCAGCAGCCGCCGTATCAAAATCCGAACGGAAATATGCAAATAAACAATGGACAGTATCCGAAGCAGGGACGGCAGATAAACCCAAACGGAAATATGCAAATGAGCAACGGACAGAAACAGCCGTACCAGCAGCAACCGTATCAGCAACAGCAGATAAATCCAAACGGAAATATGCAAATGAGCAACGGACAGAAACAGCTGTACCAGCAGCAACCGTATCAGCAACAGCAGATAAATCCAAACGGAAATATGCAA
>ERZ894203.1403-NODE-1403-length-13033-cov-27.400909_pt1 | contig 13033 bp, 12 predicted proteins | sample MGYA00380286_ERZ894203 | MGnify/ENA primary metagenome ERZ894203 (study PRJEB32331, sample SAMN06328484) | human gut metagenome | biome: human gut microbiome; feature: stool | host: Homo sapiens | collected 2014-02-06 ... | reverse complement strand
CATTGAATTTGAACTCACGTTTGCAACCCATGCACAGACATGATTTGGAAGATGCTCTTCAAGAAATTCTTGAAAAAATAAATCTGGGAGAAGTAATGGGTGGAGGAACACTACAAAATCCACAAACCGGAGAAATTGAATCTTGTGATATAGAAATTCACTTAAATGATGATAAACAAGATAGTATAAATCGTTTGGTGGAACTTGTTAATAAAATAGGTATTCCCAAAGGTTCAGCATTATTATGTATGGTACCTGAATTTAAGATAGAAGTAGGAACTTTAGAGGGATTGGCTTATTATGGCAATGGAACGGAATTGCCGGATGAAGTTTATGAGAGTTGTGACATCAATCACGTCATTGAGCAGATGACATCAGCTATGGAGAACATAGGTAGCTTTTATAGTTATTGGGAAGGGAATGAATGGACAGCTTTGTATTTTTATGGGACTTCATTTGTTGAAATGAAACAAAAAATAGAACCATTCATTGCTTCTTATCCCTTATGTCAGAAATGCCGAATAGAACAAATTGCGTAATTGGATAACATGCACCTATGCTACCTAACAGTGGAAAGCTGCATCCCATTACAGCTATGGATATAACGAATAGAATTATTGTCGCCTTACTGGAACGAATGAAAAGTAGAAACAAGAACTTTTCATTATCAAGACCTAAGTTTCATCAGTTGTTTCAAATAAATCCCGATGGCTACTTATGGTATGGCAAGAAACTGGAGCGGCATTTACTTAACAAATATGGAGAATCGGCTGATACATTGAAATATCTTGATATGTATTATTTCATTGACAATATCGTGCGGTTGTATTACATGCCTAAAAATTCAAATTCGGAGGAAAACGAGTTTGGAAAGCTATACGCTTATGGCTCCATAATAGGGTTACACCGTTGTCATATTCCAGATAAGCGAATATATCTGAACCGATTGTTAAACACTTTACTATTCTGTTGTCCGACTTCTGAAGAATATATCCGTAGATTCCGCTGGCAAAAAAACGGTATATATTACAAATCGCAGGATGTGGAAGTTCTTATTGCCGATACATTTACAGAAATACGGGAATCGGACAAACAATCAGAATCCATTGAAATAGTTGAGTCAATAGTCAATGAGACATACCGTTATCTGGTAGGCTCAAATACGGGGCTTCCATTTGTCCGTTCGGAAACTTTATTGCACTACAACCTGAACCCATCTGATTATATGTGGCTATATCAGCACGATAAGGAATTGTTTTATACTTGTCTTGATACAGCAGCATTACAGTCGGAGATTTTCAGTTACAAGTCATTTGTGTACAATTTCAACCTGTATATTCTAAAAGACGCAAATATATTGGATGAATTGTCCAGATATTCCAAATGTTATGAAGCCGTTTTAGAACTGCTTTTCAAATCCGATTCAATTATGCAGAACTCCGTTATTCGGCAAATCAAATTATGTAGAAATGAAGATACCATTAAACAGAATAACAGATTGGATGCTATTAACAAATGGCTCAACTCCCTAAACAAGATTGGTTAGCCACAGAACATTATAAATTCGTAAAATAAAATATGATTGAAGCACTGAAAAATATAGGATTCGTCGTTACAGAACGATTGGAAAGAAAAGAGTTAAGCTCTGATTTACAAAATCGGTATTCCGAACTTCCTGCGGACTATCAGGAGTTTTTACAACGGTTTCAGACAATCACGAATGAAAGTGATAATGTATGGTTTAATTCCATAGAGGACTTTAACGGAGAAAGCGATAGCGGATTCCGTTGGAATGAATTTGAGCTGATGGGACTTGAGGCGTTGGCAGATGATAAGGAATCCTGTGATATGATACGCCTGTTTTGGGATAGCCATATTCCTATTCTTATGTCAGTAAAAGATGGATACCAATATTTGTGCATAGATTTATCTCCGGAAAATTACGGTAAAATCTATTATGGAGTTGAACCTGAATTTGAAGATTCGGCAGAATTTGTTTGCGATAGCTTCAATCATTTATTGGAAATGTTGTCTTCCAATAAAAAGAATGATATACTGACAAATTTCAAATAGGTTTATAACAAGCAGATAAATCTCTCTGAAAGATTGATTGTCCGCCAAACATTACTAACGATAACAAATTTGTATGAAAGTTTTTATTGGAGGTGAATTGGAACATAGTATTTCTGATAAGTTTCGTAAAGCAAGAAACTCTGTAATAGAATATATGGATTGTCTATGTGATATTTCATATATTAATGAACTAAGTTTCTATGTATTCTGCTTAAAAGGATTTACTGCAAATCCATTAAGTAGATATTCGAAAAAACGTAATCGGATAGAATTGGAAATTCTACTCCCATTTGATAAATTTGAAACAGCAAATGATTCTCAATGCGTTGAGATATTGAAACAAAGTATTCTTGATGCTATTGAGAACTATAAAAATAAAAACATTCCACAACAATATATTGATGTAATTGTAGAAAAAATGAAAGCATCAATTAATGAATTCGTTAGTAACAAATAGCGCTACTGCTTAAAGCGGAACGATGATGATGTTTCGGCTTCTGCCGTGAAATGGAAATTAGCCGATATGTAAGTAATCCCAGAGATAGAACCGATGCTTATTCTCCTGCCGTTTATCATGCCCAATGTATAAATCCGAGGTGAAACATCAGTGCGACATTCACCACGGTCAGGGCGATAGCGATAAGGACTATTTTGGCGAGCTTCCTGCCGGGATGTTTCATCTTTCCGTAATATTCACGGAGCGCTTCACGCCGCCCGGCTGTGTAGCGGAGCTGGCAGAACAAGTCGGGAAGAAAGCAGAGCATCATCACTACGACAAAAGCAACAATCCAACTGAAATAGCGAAACATCAATGGTGTTCCAAGCGGTACGAGTATGGCAAAGAGCCAGCAAAAAAACAACAGCATACGCCCGTTAAGGTTGGTATGCTCCCTTTCGTGCCATATCTCGGCTACATACCACATATAGTCGATGAAGCAGATCCGGTATTTGCGATTGTCCTTATCCATATCATTACAAAAATAATGTATTTTGCCCACTTAACCATTACTTCATGCCGAAAAACACCATACCCGATAAAAAGAACCTCGCCGGCTTGTTCTTGCCGACGGGGTATTTTTATCCTCACTTGTCCTTAATCAGGTGCGACAGCTCCGGGTCTGCCTTGATGCGCCCGATCTCGTCGGCGACAATTTGCCTGACCTCGCTCTTGATGCGGTAGTAGTTGGCGTCGATCTGCTGCTGCATGGTGTCGTTGCCGTCCTTGTCGGTGAAGTCGATGATCTGCGGTATCTTCACGTAGCGGGCGGTCTCCCGCCTGACCTTCTCGTTATCCACGACAATCTCGGCATGGAAAATCTTCTGCTCGATGCGCTCGTCGAAATTGTCGGCTACCGCACCGACGAACATACCCTGCGTGAGGTTGGAAATCTTGCTTGCCGGAATGAGGCTGTCCATCTGGGTGTTGATGGAGACGGAGGTCTCGTTCCGGTTGATAGTCATGTTCTGCCGTTTCTGCAAGACCTTGCCGAAACGCTCGGACAGTGTCTTGGCGGTTTCGGCAACTACCTGACCTGCAAATACATTGCCGACGGTATTACAGATTACAGCGGACTCTTTGTCTCCGTAATCACGCTTCAACTGGCTAAAATCCTGAAAGCCGAGCATGACGGCTACCTTGTTGCTTCGGGCGGTGGCAATCAGGTTATCCAGCCCACGCATGTAGATGGTGGGCAGCTCGTCGATAATCACGGCGGATTTGAGCCGTTTCTTCTTGTTGATGAGCTTCACGATACGGGAGTTGTACAGTCCCAACGCCGCCCCGTAGATGCCCTGCCTGTCGGGATTGTTACCGACTACCAGCACTTTCGGCTCTTCGGGATTGTTGATGTCGAGGGTGAAATCATCCGCCGTCATCACCCAGTAGAGCGCTGGGGAAATCATGCGGGAAAGCGGGATCTTGGCACTGGCAATCTGCCCCTGCAACTGCTCCACCGCCGAGGATTCCCATGCGTCCATGAAGGGAGAAAGGTAGTTCTCCAGCTCCGGGTACGAGGTCAGGATGGGAAAAATGTCGACGTACTTGCGGTTCAGGAACTCGATGGCATGGGGGAAGGTGCAATACTTGCCATTCTTGTAGATTTTGAGATACCATATAATACTGGCTAACAGAATAATAGGCGATTCCACGAAGAAGTCTCCCTGCTTGGAAATCCACGTGCGGTTCAAATTTAACATAATCGTGTAGGCACTCTCGTAGGCATCGCTGATGTCGGTCATGAAGTCCGGGTGGATGGGGTTGCAGCGGTGACTCTCCCTCGGATTGTCGAAGTTTATCACGTAGAACTTGGGCTTGACCTTGTAGCCGTCCAAATGGGCGAGCAGGTGGTTGTAGGCTATCTCGGAGAGGTCGGGGTACTTGAAATCATACAGGAAAAGCGAATAGCCCTTCTCGATGGTCTGTTTTATGTACTGATTGATAATTGCATAGGACTTGCCCGAACCGGGCGTGCCCAAGACCATCGTCGCACGGAAGGGATTGACAAGGTTGATCCATCCGTCATACGCCCTGCCCCGGAACCAGAAGCGGGTGCGGAGGTTGACGGAATATTCGTTCTCCTTCAGCTCGGTCTCCTGCATGAAGGATTCGTTCTCGACATTGAACACGTCTTCGAGCAGGTCGGTCTTCAGCAGGCGGGACATCCATAGCCCCGCCATGAGCAGGCAGATATACCCGGCGGTAAGGGTGGCGATATACAGCACGGTGTCCGCCGGAAGTGGCAGAGGAAGGGCGAGCAGCCACCAGTTACCGAAAAAGAGCAGCAAGCCGGACACGCCGCAAAGGATGATCCTGCGCCACGTGATTTTCTGTTCCTTCACGCCCTTTGTGCCGAGGCAGCTAAGGGCGAGGAACAGCACGGCGAAGAGCTTCGTCCAGAGGATATTGGAGAACAGCCCGGCGGTACGCTGGAAGCCGAGCAATATCCTATCGACAACGCCGATGTCGATGCCCCACTCCCGGACGGACTGGTAACAGAACCAGTAAATATTTACCACTACAAATAAAATGCTTATCGCACGCATGAACTCCATGACTTTGGCGAGTCCACGCAAATCGTCTTCGTTTTGCATAATTCGTTGAAAATTAATGATAAAACTTCGTTTTATTATGTATATGTACTTTTTCTTTTGTCTTGACACAAAAGAAAAAGATACCAAAAAGAAAAAGTCAAGACTGCATTTTCTCGCTACTCCACTTCGCAATTTTCGGGGACAAAAAGAATTGCCTACGGCGAAAGTCCTACGTTCGGCATAGCCCAAACAAGTTTGGCTCTGCTCTCACTTAAACGGACTTTTCGCTCCGCTCAAACAGCTTTTTGTCCTTATCCGAAAATCGCTGCGTTCCGCTTTACGCTGCGAAAATGAGGTCGGTATGCCATGCGGATGGTTGCTTGGTTAATGCTATCTTTTTGTTCTTTATTGCTGCCTGCCGTACTTGTGCCTCTTTTTCTTTTTGCGCTGCGGAGGTACGGGCTGGTCGCCGGACGCTCCGCCGGGTACGGGGGCAAAGAGGTTGAAGGCGGCCGCCACGTTCTGGGTGGTGCCGTCCTTGTGGTCGGGGCGGTAGCCGGTATCCTGTCCATCCCATTGGGATGCACCCGTATGCTCCTGCTGACGGGTGGGATGTTCCACTTCGGCGGAGAGTTGCGGCAGATGAATACCTTCCTGCCCGGCGAAAAGGTCGTTGAACACGCCTGCGGAGAACTCCTTGCCCAGACGGGAGCCGTTGAAGACGGCTTTGGCGGCATGGTCGATGAAGGTCGCCCCATAGATGCGCCCGGCATCGTTGGTGCGGAATACCACACCGATTCCCTGCCGCATGAGTTCCCGCTCGAACTGCGCCCGGTCATGCCCTGCGGTCTGCATGGCGGCGGCAACCTTTCCGGCGGTGGCGGCGGCGACCTCCCTGTGGGTCTTTTCCCATGCGGCAGCGTTGTGCATCCGCCTTTCGAGGGCTGCGACGCCCGCCTCCTTGCCGAACACGGAGGACTTGAAGGGCTTGCCGACCTTGTTGCCCTCCCTGTCGGTTGCCGAATAGGTCAAGCCGTGATACTCCCGCCCGCCGTATTCCCCCTTCACCTCGTCCACCGTGATGCCGTAAAGGGAAAGGACGGCACGGTATTCGCCCAGTGTACGGAAACGCCACTCACGGGCAATCGGGCGGATGACTCCCGCCAACTGCCCCTTGAGGTTGCCGTCCCCGTAACCGACGGGCGACAAGGGCAGCCCCTCCTTCCACTGCTTGGGCGTAGCCGGGACAAGACCGAACTGCCGTTCCAGCTCCCGGCAGACCTTCATCGAACGCCCGTGCTCGTAGCTGTCGGAAATCGCCCGTCCGGTTTCGTCCACCCGGACGGAAACGATGTGCAGGTGCTCCCGCCCGATGTCGTTGTGGCGATAGACGATATAGGGCTGGTCGCCGAAGCCCATGCGCCGCATATACTCCTCCGCCAAGCTGACAAACCGCTCCTCGCTCAAGCAATCCTTCGGGTCGGGATTGAGGGAGATGTGCAGGACGGGCTTCTCGGTCTTGCGGTTGGCTGTGAGGTAGTCGCCGAACGAGCGGGAAAGATGCCCTATCGTGTAGGGGGTATCGCCCTGCGGCTCGATAATCCGGCTGGTGAAAAGCACGTCAGCGTGCCGTTCGTCCACCTTCAACTGGTTGTAGGCAAGCACCCCGTACAGGCTGCTGCCGTGCGAGATCTTGGCTATCATCGGACGGGGTATTTGCTCCGGAACTCCTCCACCAGTGCGGAAATCCGCTTGCTCAACTCGACCAGTTCGAGGGTGTGCCGCTCCAGCTTGTAGAGGAAAGCGAGGGCTTTCTTCTCCGAGAAATTGGATTTGAGCGCACGCACGCATTGGTTGTAGTTCGTGCCTATGGCACGGAACTGCGAGTGGAAAGTGGTCAGGCGCATGTAGAAATCCTGCGTCCCCTTATCCAGTTTAATGACCTTAATCTCCCTGCCGAAAAGTGCGGAAACGATAAACTCCGCCTTGGTCGCCTTGCCCGACTCGTCGAAAAGCGCGAGGAAACGGGCGTTGTCCCCGTCGTCCAGACGGAACACGTAGCGGTGGCGCATCTTGTCGGGCTTGGGCTTTCGCCCGTGGTTGCCCGCATACTTCTTCTGATTGTCCATCATCCTGTAAAATTTTAAGTGAAACATGGTCTGAAAACGCCGTATGCCTACGGCTCTCCCCCGTGAGCAGCCCCCGACTTCGGAGGGGGATGCCACATCGAGGGGGCAAGGTGGTGGTGAGGCACGAAATTCATTTCGAGTGCCGCAGCACACAACTTGCCATTTTCGTTTGAAAATAAAATCCGTCCTGCCGGACAGATTGGGGATGCCCTTGCCTGCTGCGGAGTGCCGGGGCACTCCCTCGGGCGGTTGCCGTTCTTCTCCATTCTTACTTCATTTTGGTTTCCGCCTGCAAAGTAACAGCCCTTTTCCCGTCCGGACACCATGCCCGGATGCGACAAACCTACGGATGGAAAGACAATGCACGACACGCTGATAATCAAACGGATAAACTACCGGTATTTTGATATTCCTTTGCGCCGTGGAAGCGGTGAAACGACTGTCCGGATAGACAAGAAAACAACCGGATAGCCGAACGGACGGACAGCCGAACGGCTGACGGTCTTGCCGGACAAACGGACGGATGATTGGCTAAACAGCCAAACGGCTGAATGACTAAACGGCTAAACGGTCAAACGGCTGGACAGCCGGACAAGCGAATGTATGACCGGATGATTGGGGGGACAGCCGGATGCCGGGCTGAATGTATGACCGGATGCCTGAACGAATGAACGGACGGATGAATGAACGGCAGAGTGGCTGAAAGGCTGACCGATTGAGTGAACAGAGAAGCGGCTGCACGGGCAGCCGGATGAATAACCAACAGAATGACGATATGGACAGACAGACATTGAACGTGGCTTTCGCCACACAGAAAGGCGGCAGCGGCAAGACGGCTATCACGGTGCTGGTGGCGGGCTACCTGCACTACCGCTTGGGGTGTCCGCTGGCGGTGATCGACTGCGACTTCCCGCAGTACAGCCTGTACGAGATGCGGGAACGGGACAGCCGGGCGGTACTGGAGAACGAATACCTGAAACGGGCGGCTTACGAACAGATGCGGCAGCCGGGGCGTGCCGCCTATCCGGTGCGCAAGTGCCGGGTGGAGCAAGCCCCCGACACGGCAAGGGAGCTGGCGGCGGAAGGCTGCTACGACCTGCTCTTCTTCGACCTGCCGGGCACGGTGAACTCGGCGGGCATCCTGCGCACGATCGCACAGATGGACTACATCTTCGCCCCGGTGAGTGCGGACAAGGCGGTACTGGAGAGCACGCTCTCCTTCCTCGACGTGCTGCAACGGATGATGCTGGGCAAGGAGACGAGCCGCCTGAAGGGGCTTTACCTTTTCTGGAACCAAGTGGACAAGCGGGAAACGAGCGGGCTGTACGAGAAGTACGGGCAGGTGGTCGCCGACATGGGGCTGCCGATGCTGCAAACCCGCATCCCCGACACGAAACGCTTCCGCAAGGAGGCGGACGGCACGGGACGGACGGTGTTCCGCTCCACGCTGCTGGCTCCCGACAGGCGGATGCTGGCAGGCAGCGGCATCCCCGAACTGACCCGTGAGATAGCGACCATCCTCAAACTGGAAGGCTATGAAGAAGCAGCGGAATGAGAAGCCCATCGACGAGGAGCTGCTGATGCGGATGATGGCGGGCGAGGCGGCGGGAACGGGAGAACCGGGAACCGGAAAGGGGGAAACCGCCGTGCCGGTGGAGAAGGCGCAGGAAGGGAAGGCGGCGGAGACAAGACGGCGCAAGGGAAGGCAGGCGGACTATGAGACGACCTTCCTCAAAGGCATGGACATCCCCGCCCGTTACGGCAAGCCGGTCTATGTGCGCCGTGAGTACCACGAGCGCATCGCCAAAATCTCGGTGATGCTGACGGGCGGCAAGGTGTCGCTCTCGGCATACATCGACAACGTGCTGGCGCAGCACTTCGAGCAGTACCGGGAGGAGATCGAGGCGGCATACGCCGGGAAACTGGAGAACCTCTTTTAAAAAGGAAGGAGGAAACGGCATGATACTGAAATTATCGCTCACCGTCCTGCTGCTCTATTACCTCGCCGTGCTGTGGAAATACTACCGGCAGGACATCGCCGGGATATTCGGGACAGCGGAAACGGACGAAGACACGGACGGAACGGGAAAGGAACCGGGGCAACCGGGCGAGCCGTACACGGTCATGGGAGAAAGTACCTACCTGCCCTTCGGAGCGGAGGACGGGGAGGAAGCGGCAGCCGGGGCCGTGGACGAACCCGCAGCGGAGGACGACGGGGCGGACTACTCCGACATCGAGCCGGAGGACGAGGAGGAGACGGACTATGAACCCACGCCGGAGGAGATCCGGGAACTGGAGGAGGAAGAGGAATTAGGGGCTTATTACCCGGACGGCAACCCCGACTTCGCCACGGGGTACTCCTTCGATGACCTGAAAAAGGTGCGCCGGGTACTGGTGTCGGACAATGCGGACGAAAAGGCGGAGCGGGAAGCCCGTGAGGTGCTGCCGTCCGTGATGGGATCGGACATCTGGGAGGCGATGCTGGACGAGTTCGAGGGCGCACGTGAGCGTGTCGCCCGGCTGATGGACAACCATAATGTTTAATTAAAATTTTAAAGACAAATGAGACAAAAGAGAATCTTATTCACGGCGGCCTGCATACTGGCTGCCGTGGGCGCAATGGCGCAGGGAAACGGGCAGGCGGGCATCACCGAAGCCACGCAGATGGTTACCTCGTATTTTGAGCCGGGGACGAAACTGATTTACGCCATCGGTGCGGTGGTCGGCTTGATCGGAGGGGTGAAAGTGTACGGGAAGTTCAGCTCCGGCGACCCCGACACGTCGAAGACGGCGGCGAGCTGGTTCGGAGCCTGCATCTTCCTGATCGTGGCGGCTACCATCCTGCGTTCGTTCTTCCTGTAAAACAGCGGACTATGGACATGGAAATCAACAAGGGGATCGGCAGGAACGTGGAGTTCAAAGGGCTGGAAAGCCAGTACCTCTTCATCTTCTGCGGCGGTCTGCTCGCCGTGTTCGTGGTGTTCGTCATCCTGTACATGGCGGGCGTGAACCAGTGGGTGTGCATCGGCTTCGGCGTGGCTGCGGCTACGCTGCTGGTATGGCTGACCTTCCGGCTGAACGCCCGGTACGGCACGCACGGGCTGATGAAGGCTGCCGCCCGCAGGAGGCAGCCGAGGTACGTGGTGAACCGCCTGAAAATCCCCCGATTATTTATCTTTAAACACTGGCAAGAATGAAAAACGTAATGAAAGCGGCGACGCTCGAAAGCAAGTTCCCGCTGCTGGCGGTGGAGAACGGCTGCATCGTGAGCAAGGAGGCGGACGTGACGGTCGCCTTCAGGGTGGAACTGCCGGAACTGTTCTCCGTTACGGGGAGCGAGTACGAGGCGATCCACTCGGCTTGGCACAAGGCGGTGAAGGTGCTGCCGGAGTATTCCATCGTGCACAAGCAGGACTTCTTCATCGAGGAGAAGTACCGGCCGGAAACGGACAGGGACGACCTGAGCTTCCTGAGCCGGAGCTTTGAGAGGCACTTCAACGAACGCCCGTTCCTCTCGCACACCTGCTATCTGTTCCTGACAAAGACCACGAAGGTGCGGAGCCGTCAGGAAAGCACGTTCTCCACCCTCTGCAAGGGCAGGCTTGTCCCCAAGGAGATAGAAGACCGGGAGACGGTTACGAGGTTCCTCGAAGCCGTCGGGCAGTTCGAGAAGATTATGAACGACAGCGGTTTCGTTACGCTGCGCCGCCTCACGACGGACGAGATCACCGGGACGGAAACGGCGGCGGGCATCGTGGAGAAATACCTCTCGCTCTCGCAGCACGACACGACGGTGCTGAAGGACATCCAGTTGAACCCGGAGGAGATGCGCATCGGCGACGACATCCTCTGCCTGCACACCCTCTCGGACACGGAAGACCTGCCGGGCAAGGTGGCGACGGACAGCCGCTACGAGCGGCTCTCGACCGACCGCTCGGACTGCCGGCTGTCGTTCGCCGCCCCGGTGGGCTTGCTGCTGGACTGCAACCACTGCTACAACCAGTACATCTTCATCGACGACCACGGGGAGAACCTGAAACGCTTCGAGCAGACCGCCCGGAACATGCACTCGCTCTCCCGCTACTCCCGCTCCAACCAGATCAACAAGGCATGGATAGAGGAATACCTGAACGAGGCGCACTCGAAAGGGCTGACCTCGGTGCGCTGCCACTGCAACGTGATGGCATGGAGCGACGACCGGGAGGAACTCAGGCGCATCAAGAACGAGGTGGGCAGCCAGCTCGCCCTGATGGAGTGCAAGCCGAGGCACAACACGGTGGACGTGCCCACGCTCTTTTGGGCGGCGATACCGGGCAACGAGGGGGACTTCCCCTTCGAGGAGAGCTTCTACACGTTCATCCCGCAAGCCCTGTGCTTCTTCACCGAGGAAACGAACTACAAGGACTCGCTCTCGCCCTTCGGCATCAAGATGGCGGACAGGATGACGGGCAGACCGCTGCATCTGGACATCAGCGACCTGCCGATGAAGAAAGGGGTGATCTCGAACCGCAACAAGTTTGTCCTCGGTCCGAGCGGAAGCGGCAAGTCGTTCTTCATGAACCACCTCGTGCGCCAATATTACGAGCAAAACAGCCACATCGTGCTGATCGACACGGGCAACTCGTACCAAGGGCTGTGCGAGCTGATCCACCGCAAGACCAAGGGCGAGGACGGGATTTACTACACGTACACGGAGGAGAAGCCCATCAGCTTCAACCCCTTCTTCACGGACGACTACAAGTTCAGCGTGGAGAAGAAGGACAGCATCAAGACGCTGCTGCTGGCGCTGTGGAAGGGCGAGGACGAGAAAATCACGAAGACGGAGAGCGGCGAGCTGGGCAGTGCGGTGTCGGCGTACATCCGCCGGATACAGCAGAACCGGGACATCGTCCCCTCGTTCGACACCTTCTACGAGTACATGCTGAACGATTACCGGAAGGAACTGGCTGCAAGGGACATCAAGGTGAGCCGGAAGGACTTCAACATCGACAACTTCCTGACCACGCTCAGGCAGTATTACAAGGGCGGTCGCTACGACTTCCTGCTGAACTCGAACGAGAACATCGACCTGCTGCACAAGCGGTTCATCGTATTTGAAATTGACAGTATAAAAGATAATGCCGAGCTGTTCCCCGTGGTTACGATCATTATCATGGAAGCCTTCATCAACAAGCTGCGCCGCCTGAAAGGGGTGCGGAAGATGCTGATCTGCGAGGAGGCTTGGAAAGCCCTTTCCTCGCCGAGTATGAGCGAATACCTGAAATACATGTACAAAACTGTCAGGAAATATTTCGGCGAGGCGATTGTCGTCACGCAGGAGGTGGACGACATCATCTCGTCCCCCATCGTGAAGGAGGCTATCATCACCAACTCGGACTGCAAAATCCTGCTCGACCAGAAGAAGTACATGAACAAGTTCGACGGCATCCAGTCGATGCTCGGTCTGACGGACAAGGAGAAGTCGCAGATACTCTCCATCAACCTCGCCAACCATCCCGGACGGAAGTACAAGGAGGTCTGGATCGGTCTGAACGGGGTGCAGTCGGCGGTGTATGCCACGGAGGTATCGGCTGCCGAGTACCTGACCTATACCACCGAGGAGAGCGAGAAGACGGAGGTGTTCGCACTGGCGGAAGAGCTGGGCGGGGATTTGGAGCTTGCCATCAAGCGGCTGGCGGAGACGAAGTATAAATAATGTGCCGATGTGCCGGCGGTGAGCGGCGGACAGGCTGCCGGACGGGTGGTTGATTGACCGGACGAACGGCTAAAGGGTCGGATGACTGACCAAACGGCTAAACGGT
>ERZ894203.1384-NODE-1384-length-13296-cov-18.064648_pt1 | contig 13296 bp, 11 predicted proteins | sample MGYA00380286_ERZ894203 | MGnify/ENA primary metagenome ERZ894203 (study PRJEB32331, sample SAMN06328484) | human gut metagenome | biome: human gut microbiome; feature: stool | host: Homo sapiens | collected 2014-02-06 ... | reverse complement strand
TGACAGCTCGCTGGCAGGTTTATGAATGTAAGAAATGAAAGGCTGAACTGTTACATACATTTACACACTTATCACACAAGCCATGTTTTTGTGTATTCTGACATTATCAGGTTTTAATTTAAATATCTTTCTGGATTTAAGTATATTTTTTTCCAATATAAGCCAATACTATGTCTTGTCATATCTTATCTTTTCTTTTAATAAAAATGGACTACACATTTTTATGTAAAGGAGATTTGCTTTGAAAGAAAAATTGAATATTTTTTTCTTATGTTTTTTTATTGCTGTTTTTGTTGCTGCAGCAGCAATATGGCTTGTATTTTCTTACCGTTACAGGCAACAGCTTTCAAATGAAGAACACACATATAAAGAAATCCAAAATAAACTGATAAGAGAAAACACATGGAAAGATACCGACAAAATTTCTTTTTACGATAACAGTAATGACAACTCAGAAAACACACGAAATAAGAATATTAAAACCTCCCATGGTTTAGATATCGCAAAAATTCCTGATGTAGATTTTAATTCTCTTAAAAAATACAATAACGATATTTATGCATGGATACAAATTCCGAAACTTGGTATTTCATATCCGGTTCTCCAGCACAAACGGATAAATAATTATTACCTGACGCACAATCTTGATAAAAGTTTTGGCTATCCCGGATGCATTTTTTCAGAAACCGGCAGTAAAAAAGATTTTTCTGATGCATTAACCGTTCTATACGGGCATAATATGAAGAATGGCTCTATGTTTGGTATGCTGCACCGGTTTGATAACACTGATTTTTCTAAAGTAAAATGCTATATCAACATCATAACACCAATATCTAAAATAAGATATAAGATAGTGACTAATGCAGTCTGGGGCACTAAAAATATCCCTTCTTCTTTTAAAAATTCTAATGAGGGACTGATAAAACTTCTAAATACCGTCCGATTAAATTTATCCCACAAAAATACAATCCACTTAAAAAAAAGCATATCATCAAAAAATCAGCATATGCTTGTCTTATCAACCTGCGGTTCAAACGACAGATCACGTTTTTTGATAATCGCATTAAAACAAAATGAATGGAGGATTAAATTTTGAAACATAAGTCAAAAAAAATCATTGCACTAATAACCTGTATTTCTCTTTTGCTGATTAGCACCTGTGGTTTTATCACCAGTAAAGCTGCCGCACCTGTATATACTGATTCCGGCAAAAAATACAGCTACAAACAGTTTCTAAGTGATTACCAGTTTTTTGTCAAAGATGATCTAAAGACTTCCAACCACTTTGTAGGTGCAGCAGCCTGCGGCGGTATTGCAAACTTAAAATCTTTCGGAAACGGGGCTGTCTCACCTTCATATCTGAATTATATCAAACACATAGACGACTACAGCGGATGCTACAACAGTCATTTTCTTTCAGGTAAACCTGATTATCAGAAATTATTAAACCAGCCGGCATATTACCACGATAAATCTCTATTTGTAAAATGCCATTCTATCACTAAATATCCTGATAAAAACAGTGCTTATATAAACTTCTCTTCAGCATTTGCTTCATTAAAAAAAGAAGCTCAGGATATGGCTGAAAAACGACAACTTACTCTTACTGAGAAAAATTTAAAAAATGCACGCATAGACAATTATTTTGGAAAACTCCTTACAATACCTTTTTCATCAAAAGTCACTTCCGTATATATACCTGAAAGTATTTCAAAACAGGCTGACTGGATTCTTATTGATGGAGTTAAGGATTTAGATGAGCTTGTTTCAACGGAGCATATTATCAGCTTTGAAAAAGGTAAGCCTATTGCCCTAGGCGGCAGTTATGATTTTGTAAAATCAGGTGATAACCAAAAAGCCGTATTTATATCAGCCTCCAAAGGTGATGGTAAAACATTTTATATCTCACCTGATAATAAGCAAAAAAATGCATATCTTCTTGATGATGCACACGGACTTAAAAACCTTAAAAGCGCTTCAACGATTCAGTCAGGTCAAATGGATCTGTCAGGTGTAAAACTTATCTGGAACTTCCCTCAGACGCAGAAACTTGCTTTTGAATACCTTGCTGGTCATGTTCTTGCTCCAAATGCTGATATAAAAATATCAGGTGGTTGTTTTGAGGGCGGATATATAGTTGAAAAGATTTCATGCTGTGCAGCAGAAGGACATTTTTATCCTTACGGTGAAGTTCCTCGTGACCAGGGCACTCCGACTCCTGCAACAACTGCACCTACAGCAAAACCGACTATTAAACCGACGGCTGCTCCGACTGTCAAGCCAACTGTCAAACCGACGGCTGCTCCGACTATCAAGCCAACTGTCAAACCGACAACTGCTCCGACTGTTAAACCAACCGTCAAACCGACAACTGCTCCAACTATCGAGCCAACTGTCAAACCGACAACTGCTCCGACTATCAAGCCAACTGTCAAACCGACGGCTGCTCCAACTATCAAGCCAACCGTCAAACCGACAACTGCTCCGACTATCAAGCCTACTGTCAAACCAACAGCTGCTCCAACTATCAAGCCAACCGTCAAACCGACAACTGCTCCGACTGTTAAACCGACAACTACTCCGACTGTTAAACCGACCGTTAAACCGACAACTGCTCCGACTTCTAAGCCGTCTGTCAGACCAACCGTTGCCCCGTCAGCTTCGCCGTCTGTAGTTCCTCCGGCTAGTCCGTCAGCTATCGTTCCATCGGCAACACCTGATGCAACTTCATCAACCGGTCCGGCAATCACACCTTCGCCGACACCGGCTCCAACGCCGATTCCAAATCCATCGCCGGCTCCATCACCATCGAATACACCTGTTGTTCCCGGTGAGACTAACACCCAGACACCGACAGTTACACCAAGTGTAACTCCAACACTTCCCATAAACACACCGTTGCAGACTGCTCCAACACTTCCTTTAAATACACCATCGCAGACTGCTCCACCGACAGACACTTCTGCTCCGACGGACACTCCTGTCCCAACGGACACTGATACACCGACAGACACTGATACACCAACTGACACTGATAATCCTAAAAACACACCGGCTCCAAAAGTCAAAAAGACTTCACACAACAATGATGATACAGACACTTACTCTGAGGAATCCGAACTTCCATCAGGACAAAAAGGTTCTCCTTCTACCGGAGAAAAAAATAACTCTCTGCCTTTTATCGTAACACTTGTATTATCAGGTGCAGGAATAATATTCTTTGGTGGCAGAGCATATTTAATCAGCAGAACAAAAAAGACTGATATTTAAAATCTGTTCAATGCACCCCGGCAAGCGGATATTCATAATCCGCTCTGCTACCTGCACATAACAGAAATTACTTGTGTCACTCATGGTACAGAAAAGTCCACCACTTATTGCCCTAAGCAATAGAAGTGGGGGACTTTTCTCATAATGTTATAATATTTATTCTGAAAGATAATCATTTGCACTGTAGTAATGTGTGAAAATGTCAGTCATTTCATACACCACGCCACCTTTAGATGACGAACAATGACACCATGTTGCTTCACCTTTCTTATTTTTTCCACAATATATCCCAACATGATCTATACTTTCCTCAATATCTTTTTTATATTTTTTACGCTGTTTTTTCAGTTTCTTAAGCTGCTTATCATATTTATTAATCCTTTCAGAATAACCATTTATATCCGCCTGACATTTTTTTATTTTTTCATTGTACGATTTTATCAAAGCATTTATTTTCTCATTATTCTTTTTTTGTTGTTCAATTCTTTGCTGTTGGTCTTGTTGTTCCTTCTCCTCCTCTGATATTTCCTCCTGCTGCTCGTCATTGTCAGATGAAATCTCTGATTCAGATATATCAATAACCTCATCTTTTTTACCATTCAGAGCAGTTATCTTATCTTTATACTCTGATATTTTATCTTTCTTTTCTTCAATCCTATCTTTTAATTGTGTTTTTTTAGTCTTTCTTGCCTTAATCTTCTTATCAAAAGACTTTTCCTTACTCTCATTTGCATCCTGTGCCATCCCCGGCTCTGAGTAAGATTTTCCATCAGCATCAAAATAAAGTGAACCGGTACCATTTCTTAGACCTATATCTCCCGGCTGCAGCTCATTCTTTTTTATTTTCGGCAAACCTGATATCGAAATAGTCGACCCCAGTGACTCAATCCTCTTCTTATTGTATTTTGAATAAACAAACTGGATAAATCCTGAACAATCAAGCTTCTTAGGCTGCTCTTTTCCTTTAATTTGAGCATCTGTAGGCTTTCCTCCCCAAAGATATGTAATCTTTCCTTTATATTTTTTTGCAATTTTCACAATCTCTTTTCTTGGATTTTTCTTAACTTTCTTATCCGCCGCTTTGTTTTTCTTTTGAGAATTTCCTTTATTCATACGTAATGAGACTTCCGGCTTTCTGCCAGATGCGTATGAGGTTATTGCTTCCGTCGTTGTACTTACCGCACCTGTTGTAGCATTTGCACTCTTATCTGACTTTCCTTTGTCTTCCATATTTTTATATGAAACAACCGAAACTGTTTTATTTCTTTTATTGTCAGATTTATTTAAAGTCCCGGAACCTGCTGCCGCAACTCCTGCCAACAGACAGACCCCACCTATCAAACCATATATCATAAATTTACGCTTCAATTTTCTTCCCCTTTCAATCTTTTGTATCAGTATGCAACACTAAAACCGTTTTCTTTTTCGACTATATCTATACTTCGGATTTCAACATTTTGTATATCTATATATGTATCTGAGTTTAGATTAAGAAGCAATCTCTCTACCAATACATCTTCGCCCTGAACTTCCATATATACCGAACCGTCACTTTCATTGCGAACCCATCCCGTAAGACCTAATGATGATGCCGCATTTTTAGCATGGTATCTAAATCCTACACCCTGAACTTTTCCACGAAATCTTATCTGTTTTCTCACCATGTCTCTAATCACCTCACTATATGTTTTTTCATTAGCTATAATACTATCCGTTTTAGCTGAATGCGTCAAGTATTGCTGTATATAATTTATGGCTGAAACTTTTACCGGGTTTCCCATAAATTATATTGAATTACTATGAATTATAGTATATAATATATAATTAGTGTCTGTAAAGTTTTAATTTCCAAACACTATTTTTATGTTGTGATACAAGTTTCAAAACACCTTTTAAACACAACAACATATTATCAATAAACATACACAGAAATGAGGAATAAATAAAATGAAAATATCAACAAAAGGGCGATATGCTTTAAGGCTTATGATAGACATAGCACAGCACTGTAACGAAAAACCTGTAAGTATAAAAGAAGCAGCCAAAAGGCAGAATATATCAGATAAATATCTTGAACAAATAATTTCCATATTAAATAATGCCGGATATGTAAAGAGCATACGCGGACCTCATGGTGGCTATCTGTTAAAAAAAGCCCCAAAAGACTATACCGTCGGAATGATATTAAGACTCACCGAAGGTTCTTTAGCACCTGTCACCTGTGTCGAGGAAGATGCCGACAGCTGCGAACGAAAAAGCAATTGTGCTACATTTGTAGTATGGCAAAAAATGTATGATGCCATCTGCGATGTTGTCGACAATATAACACTTGAGGATCTTGTATCCTGGCATATCGAGGGTTCGGGTGATTATTGCATCTAAAATGGTGAAATTATTATTCATTTAACAAATGTATCATGTTATAATGTTTTTAAATATTGAAGCTAAAATAAACTTCACAGATATATAATCTGTGAAGTTTTATTTTTAATTTAAAACTTAATAAATGCAAGACAAACTGTTAATTTTGAATAATAGGAGGCGATTTGAATATGAAAAAATTCTACAGACACATTTCATTTATCCTGATACTGACATTATGTATAGTACCACTTCATGCAGTATCAGTGTTTACCGGACATACTCCATTTTCAGATATGTGTATGACTGCAAAAGCTCAGACCTCGGAAAACATCATTTATCTAAAAGACGGTGAGGGCGAAGGAGGAAATGGAACACTTAACAATCCATACCTAAACATACGAACAGCTTTAAAAAATATTAAAGATGGACAAACCTTATTTCTTATTGATACTGTTCAATATACAAAATATGAAAAAGGTACGGATGGTTCTGCCCTTCCACTTATAATTAACAAAAATATTACTATTGCAGGCAATGATACTGAAAAATCCGTTTTGCAGTTAAGGGCTGCCATCCAGCTCGCCGCAGATGTAACCTTTAAAGATATGAGACTTCAGATAGCACCCGAAATAATACTTGGAAAATCATCTTTAAATTATAATACCAATACAACTTCTGAAATTTTGGGAACGGAAGCTTTTAAAAGCACGGCAATCTATGTTGGAGGGCATACACTTACAATAGATAATGTAAATACAAAACTTGATTCTGAAGCACAGAGTAAAATACGCCCATATATATCCGGTGGTGCATACCGACTGAATACAGATAACAGTATTCTTGGCGTGAACACTGTCGTCAATATTATAAATGCCAATGCCGAAACAAAATTTGCCGACATATATGCGGGGGATTACTTCAAATCAAGAAATATCCCTGCAACTTTAAACCTAAGCGGCAAGTTTCTTGACTCTGTCGTTCATTGTGGTGGCTACTCTGACTCAAGTATTCTCTATAGTGATGTAGACATAAACCTTTATGCTGACAAACCTGATTCTTCAGCACAGGTATCAGGCATAACAGGATTTGATACAGCAAATCATAATGGAAAAGTAAATATTACATTGACAAAAAATGTATTTTCATCATCAATGAGCTTAAATGACATAGACTGTCTTAAACTTGATAATAATTCAAGGATAAATTTTGACTCATCCAATATTTTTGATGTTAAAAATGTAATCTTAGGAAATAACACAATACTCGATTTCAGACAGCTTACAGGCAATCCTGCCATAACAGAAACACTTTTATCATTAGCTCCTGCTGACGATACTCAAAAAAATGCTTCAATATTATTAAACAACGAGCAGACACTTAGAATATCAGGTAATGTGACCGGCACAACAAGATTAAATGTTGTTGACACACAAGAAATCATAAGTAACTTTAATTACGGACATACATATGTCACTTCTTCACAGAGTTCAGATGGTACTTTCAGTATCGATGGCACAAAGGATACTTTTGCAGAACTTAAAACCGAAATTGAAGATAATATAAAAAAATGGAGCATATACAAAAAATCAGGTTCCGAGTCTAATGATACTGACTTTAAGTCTTTTGAGATAACTGACGGTCCCGACATTATATATCCTACGGAATTTTATCATGATTATAGCTATAAACTTAAATTTATAAATAAAAATGATGAGACTTACATTCCTGACAATATGAATGTAAGATATAACTTGGAATACCAGATAATTAAAGATGGAAAAGTAATTTTTGACAGCTCAGATAACACTGATGATGACAATACCGTATATCCTCTCATAACATTGGAAACTACTCAGTCAGATGAAAATGACGAAAATTCTTCATATGAAACAATTTTGGCTATTGAAACAGACGATGTGGCAAAATTAAAGAATATATACGGAAATTACAGTATCGTTCTAAGTTACTTTGGAAATTCCATAACAAAAAATATAAGAATTGCCGACCCCTTAGAAACTGCGGAACCTACCACAAAGCCTACACCTACACCAACTATTAAACCAACGACGGCTCCAACCACCGAGCCTATAAATACACCAACTACTAAACCGACGGCGGCTCCAACCACCGAGCCTACAAATACACCTACTACTAAACCGACGGTAGCTCCGACCACTGAGCCTACAAATACACCTACTACTAAACCGACGGCAGCTCCAACCACTGAGCCTGCAAATATACCAACCACTAAGCCAACGGCGGCTCCAACCACCGAGCCTACAAATACACCTACTACTAAGCCGACGGCAGCTCCAACCACTGAGCCTGCAAATACACCAACTACTAAACCGACGGCGGCTCCGACTGCTGAGCCTACAAATACACCAACTACTAAACCGACGGTAGCTCCGACTGCTAAGCCTGCAAATACCTCCCAGCCACCGGCAACTCCTGTTCCGGCACCAGCTCCAACTGACAATACCGCACCAACAGCGCCACCTAGTGACCCGGATGCAGCTCCGACATCAGTACCGACTAATGTGCCATCAGTCCCTCCGACTGTTGTAGCGACAAGTACACCATCAATCTCTCCGACTGTTGCACCGACTAACTCACCATCAGATACTCCGACTGTTGCACCGACAAGTACACCATCAGTCTCTCCGACTGTTGCACCAACTAAAAAACCAGCATCTGTAAAAACAAAATTTTCAGATAAAAAGAGTGGTATTTATTTTAAAATATCAAACTCGTCCAAAAAATATTTGGAATACTTATACCCCACTTCAAGCAAAACTAATATAGTCATTCCAAATACGGTAAAATATAAAAATAAATCCTATAAAGTTGTTTCTGTTGCACCTAAGGCATTTTATAACAAAAGTAAATTAAAAAAGGTGTGCATAAATGCAAATATAACAACTCTGGGAAAAGACTGCTTTGCAAAATGTAAAAAACTCAACAGTATCACCTTTAAAGGAAGTAAGCCGCCAAAAATAGGCCGAAATGCTTTTAAGAACATCAATAAAAAAGCTAAATTTTATGTTCCGAAAAAGGCTTATGCAAAATACAGAAAAACACTCACTTCAAAAACAGGTTTTAATAAATCTATGAAAATTGTAAAGAAATAGTACATTATCACCTGCATGAGATTTTAAAGCAACAAAGTGCACCATAAATATCTTATTGATTGCAAAACCCCCTGTTATTTTCTGTTTTATAACAGTTAATAACAGGGGGCTTATTTTATTGCAATAAATAAATCATCTTACATTTTAAGCATCAACATTTTCTATATAAGCATAGCAGACTTGCAATAAAACATTACGAAATAAGTTCTTCTATCTTGTCCTTGGTTATAAAGCCTATACTCCTATTTGCTTCCTCACCGTCTTTAAATAACACAAGTGCAGGTATGCTCTGTATTCTGTACTTCATTGCAAGGTCAGGATTTTTGTCAACATCGACATTAAAGAACTCTACATCGTCTCTTTCCTCCGACAACCGTTCTACTACAGGTCCTATCATATTGCAAGGTCCACACCAGGCAGCCGAAAAATCAACTAATGCACATTTGCTTGCTAAAACTTCACTCATATCGTTATTTACTATTTTCTTAACCATATTACTCCTCATTTCTGCACACATTCTCTGTGCATAGCGTGAAATATAATATATTCACACCTAATATTTGTGTCAGGTGTGCACAGACACAAATTGTCTGGTTTATTGTCAAAAAGCAGCTTACTATTCCGGTACTACTATCTTTCCTGCTATTGCACAAGCTGCTGCCGATTTTGGTGACGCAAGGTAGATACCTACTTTTGATGTTCCCATACGACCGAGGAAATTACGGTTGTTTGTTGCAACAACTGTCTCTCCGTCTGTCAGAATACCGCCTGTTCGTCCACAGCAAAGTCCACAGCTTGGATGTGTTATTATCGCACCTGCTTTTGAAAGGATTTCCATCGTTCCATTCTCTACCGCCTGTCTGTAAATCTTACGGCTTGCAGGCGTAACGATAAGTTTTACAAAAGGTGCTACATGCTTGTCCTTAAGGATTTCTGCCGCTGCCATAAGGTCCTCAAGCCTTCCGTTTGTGCATGAACCGATAAATACCTGGTCAATCTCTTTTCCCTCAATCTCTGAAATTGGTTTTACATTATCGACATTTGAAGGACAAGCCATAACAGGTACTAAATCTTCTGCTTTATAATTTATAACTCTTGAATAAAACGCATCACTGTCACCGACCAAATCTTTCTGCTCGTCAGTAAGCTCTATCTCACAATACTCTGCTGTTTTCTCGTCAGGTGTAAATAATGCACATTTCGCTCCTGCTTCAATCGCCATATTTGACATTGACATTCTTGAAGCCACCGACATATTTTCCACTGTATCTCCGGCAAATTCAAGAGCTTTATATGTCGCACCGTCAGCACCGAGATCTCCAATAAGCTTCAGGATAATATCTTTAGCCATAACATTGTCAGGAAGTTTTCCCGTGATATTTACCTTGATAGTCTCAGGTACACGAATCCAGAGCGTTCCCGTTCCAAGAATACTTGCCATCTCAGTATAACCGATTCCTGATGAAAATGCACCAACACATCCATATGTAGTAGTATGGCTGTCTGTTCCAAAAACTATGTTTCCAGGTTTAACATATCCTGCTTCTGTCATAAGCTGGTGACAGATTCCGTCTGAACGGTGAATATTTTTCATTCCATATTTTTCCACAAATTCATTTCCAATACGGAAATGTCTTGTGTCATCAACCTGACTTGCCGGCACAAGATGGTCATATATAAGAACCGCCTTGTCAGGATTCCATATCTTCGTAAATCCCATCTCCTCAAACTTTGAGGCAACAAATGGAATAAAAATATCATGTATCATAACTCTGTCAACATTTACGGTAACTATCTCTCCCGGCTTTACTTCTTTGCCGACATTATTTCTAATGATTTTTTCAATAATTGTTGAACCCATAACTTACCTCCTAGTCTAATCCATTTAATTTACGCATTGCTTTTACAAGTCCGCCTGCATCGATTATCTCAACAAGATTATCCGGAAGTGATGCTATAGGATATTTATTTCCATCATACTCTATATTTTCATTAACTGTAACTGTAATACTGTCACCCTCTTTCACATCATCGTGAAGTTTATCATTCTCGATAAGCAAAAGACCGTTGTTTATTGAATTTCTAAAGAATATTCTCGCAAATGATTTTGCGATAACGCATTTTATACCAAGTGCTTTTATAATCTCAGGTGCCTGCTCTCTTGAAGAACCGCAGCCAAAATTCTTTCCGGCAACTATAATTTCACCCTCTTTAATCTGTGCTGCAAGTTCCGGTCTGAGTGGTGAAAACGCATACGGTGCCATGTCATTGACTGTCTCTAATGCAAGGTACTCAGTCGGAATAATAATATCCGTATCTATATCATCACCGAGCACCCAGACTTTTCCACTAAACTGTGCCATGTCTTTTTCCTCTTTTCGTTATTTAGATTTTTCTACAATAAATCAGCCGTTGTAATCTCACCCTTTATCGCTGATGCTGTCACTGTTGCGGCTGATGCAAGATAGATAAATGAGTCTTTATGTCCTGCACGGCCTTTAAAGTTTCTTGTTCCCGTACTTATAAGAACTTCATTTTCACCGATAACACCCTGACAGCTTCCCCAGCATACGCTGCAGTTCGGATTCATAACTATTGCCCCAGATTCCATAAATGTGTCGATAATGCCCTCTTTAAGTGCCTGCTCGTAAACTGCCGCACTTGCCGGTACCACAAGGAAACGAACAAGCGGAGCAACTTTCTTTCCTTTGATAAGTTCTGCACCAACACGGAGATCCTCAATTCGTCCGTTATTGCATGAACCAAGAAATGCCTCGTCAATATGAGTTCCTAAACATTCTTTTGCCGGTACTACGCTGTCCACAAAATGAGGTTTTGCAACGATTGGCTCAATTTCATCAAGATTAATGTCATAGACCTTTGCAAATTTAGCATCAGCATCACTTGAAAAGCTGTGTTTTGGCTTTCTTCCATGCTCCTTAAGATAATCAATCGTTATATCGTCAACTTCCATAAGTGCTGTTTTGGCACCTGCCTCAACACAGAGGTTACAGATAGATATTCTGTCGCTCATGTTGAGAGTTTTAAGTCCCTCACCGCCAAATTCCATAGCCATGTAATTTGCACCATTTGCACCAATCTTTCCTATAATAGTAAGGATAAGATCTCTTGCATAAACACCGTCCTTAAGTTTTCCTTTAAGATTAAATCTAAGTGTTTCAGGAACAAGAAGCCATGACTTACCTGTAACCATGGCATAAAGATAATCCGTACATCCAACACCGGTACCAAATGCACCAACAGCACCATAAGCACAGGTATGACTGTCAGCACCAAAAATAAGTTCACCTGATGTAACATGATTTTCCATCATAACCTGATGACACACCCCTGCACCCTCATAAAACTTAATGCCATGCTCCTTTGCAAAATCTCTCATCTTCTTGTGTGAAGCTGCTGTCTTTACACTGTCACATGGAACATTGTGGTCTACTATCCAGACAAGTTTGTTTACATCTGCAATATGCGGATTTTTAAGTTTGTTATACATGTCTATTGTAAGATGTGTTGTTCCATCATTACTCATAAGTCTGTCAAGTTCTACTGTATGTATATCTCCCGGCTTAACCTCATTTACACCTGCGGCTGCCGCAATAATCTTTTCTGCAATCGTCATTCCCATGAAATTAATCCTCCTTATTTAATGATGCAATAAGACCGCCCTGGTCAAGTATTCCTTGCATATATGCCGGAAGTTTTGTGCACTGGTATTCTTTATCACCAACACGCACGATACCCTCCTGAAGATCAAGTTCCATCTCATCACCTGCATTTACATTTTCGTGTAAATCTTTACAGACAATAACTGGGAGTCCGATATTGATCGAATTTCTATAAAAAATCCTAGCAAATGATTTTGCTATAACTGCCTTGACTCCGAGTGCTTTCAAAACGCTTGGTGCCTGTTCCCTTGAAGAACCGCAGCCAAAATTTTCAGAAGCCACAACATAATCCCCCGGCTTTACATTTGCCGCAAAATCAGGGTCAAGTGACTCAAATGTATGTGTTTTCATCTCATCAATTGTAGGAAAGAGAAGATACTGTGAAGCAATTATCTGGTCAGTATCAACATCCTGATTGAATTTAAAAATCTTACCCATCTATAGTTTCCTCCATTATATTTGTATAATAGATATTCACAAAACAATTTAATCATAATAGATTATAAGCGTTTCACAAATACCTAATTCGTATAACAAAAAGTGCTTTTTAAGTATATCACATTTTTGATTGACTGTGAACTGTCTGCATATATTTTCGCTGTAGCTGCTTCGACTATCCCCTCTTTTATAATAACCTTTATATGCTAATTCTATTTTATCTCCACTGTCTGTTATATGATTTATTCTTCCTTTGTAATCGTAAACTATATTATTGTATTGACATAAAAAGTAACATTACTTCTCTAACCACTGTTTAATAGTTTCTTCATCCATATCTACAGCACTTGCTATCAAAGAAATATCCATTCCCATATCATTTAATTTTTCTACCGTTTTTTTCTTCTCAG
>ERZ894203.1363-NODE-1363-length-13472-cov-9.991727_pt1 | contig 13472 bp, 10 predicted proteins | sample MGYA00380286_ERZ894203 | MGnify/ENA primary metagenome ERZ894203 (study PRJEB32331, sample SAMN06328484) | human gut metagenome | biome: human gut microbiome; feature: stool | host: Homo sapiens | collected 2014-02-06 ... | reverse complement strand
GCTCACCACCGTGATGACCACGCCGTGCAGCAGGCTGAGCACCATGCCGTGGGTGGCGGCGATTTCGGCCTTTTTGCGGTCGCCCGCACCCAGGTACAGGGCGATCATGGCGTTGATGCCGATACCAAAGCCGATGGCGATGGCGTTGGCAAAGTTCTGGATGGGGTATACCAGCGAGAGGGCGGTCATGGCGTCCTCGCTGATCTGCGCCACAAACAGGCTGTCCACGATGTTGTACAGGGAGTTGACCAGCATGGAGATCACGTTGGGCAGCGCCATGGACAACAGCAGCGGCAGCACGGGGCGTTCTTTCATAAAGGTATCGTTCATTGATTTCTCGCTCCTGACAGATCGAAAATGGAAAAAGACCGCAAAAAAGCCACACAATGGCTTTTTTGAAGTCATTGTGTGGCGAAAAGTAGCAGAGTGCTGTAAAAATCCACACGGTTTTTATTGACTGAAGGATACCACATCCCCGGGGCATTGTCAAGGAGACTGGGTGCAAAAGTACGACTTTTATAGGCTTGACCATTTTTTGTGCAGGGGTTACAATAAAATTGTAGCTTTTATAAAAAGGAGAAACCCGCATGAAATGGATGATCGCGTCCGACCTGCACGGGTCGTATTTCTATGCCAGCCAGATGCAGCAGGCGTTTGAACGGGAACAGGCCGACCGGCTGCTGCTGTTGGGGGACCTGCTCTACCATGGCCCCCGCAACGACCTGCCGGAGGGCTATGCGCCCAAGCAGGTCATGCCTCTGCTCAACGGTATGAAGGACCGCCTGCTCTGCGTGCGCGGCAACTGTGACGCCGAGGTGGACCAGATGGTGCTGGAATTCCCGGTGCTGGCAGACTATGCTGTGCTGCCGGTGGGCAGACGGCTGGTGTACGCTACCCACGGCCATGTCTACAACACCAAGACCCCGCCGCCGCTGGCCCCCGGCGACATTCTGCTGCACGGGCACACCCACATCCCGGCGTGGGAGCCCTTCGGGCAGGGCAGCCTCTACCTGAACCCCGGCTCGGTGAGCCTGCCGAAGGAGGGCAGCGCCCACAGCTATATGACGTTGGAAAACGGCTGCTTCCGGTGGAAAACCATGGACGGCCGGACCTACCACGAACTGACCCTGAGCGAAACCTGAACAACACAGCGCCCGCCTGCTTCCGGAGTGGTTCCGGTGCAGGCGGGCGCTGTGCTTATCCAAAAAAGAAGAAAGAAGAAGAGAGCAGAGTGGGGTTACGCGGCAGCGTAGGCGGAAGCGTTGCTGCCGGCGATGCGGTCGAACACCACGAAGTCGCACACGGCATTGCCGCCGATGCGGTTGCCGCCAACGGGTACGGCATTGGCTTCCTGAGCGGCGAGCTGCTGGAACACCTGAACAACGCGGTGCCGTTCAACGCGTTTCCGCTCCGGGACTGCACCCTCCCGCTGGAGTCGGTGGCAGCCTGGCGGGCCGGGAACTATCTGCCCCGGTACGCGTTGGCGTTCATCGAGCGGATGGAACAGCTGGAAAACCAGAAATACAACAATAGCGCAACAAAAGTGCACTGACCCCGGCGTAAAACAAACAAAAATAAACCGGCCCTTCTCCTTTGGCAGCACAACGCTGCCGGGGAGAGGGGCCGGTGTTTTTGTAGGTGGAAAAAGGCTCACAGCTCCACTTTTTCCTGCGCGCGGTACTGCAGGGCTTCCAGCAGGGAGTCCTCGTCCAGCAGGCTCTTGCCGGCCAGGTCGGCCACCGTGCGGGCCACCCGCAAAATGCGGTCGTGGGCGCGGGCCGAAAGCCCCAGTGCATCGTAGGAGGCGCGGAGCAGCCGTTCCGCACCGGGGGTCATGCGGCAGATGCGCCGCACCTGCCCGGCGTTGAGCTGAGCGTTGCAGTGCACCCCCTCGTAGCCGGGGGCCGCATAGCGTTTTGCCTGGATGGCCCGCGCTGCCAGCACCTGTTTGCGCAGGTCGGCACTGCTCTCGGCGGGGGCGGCGGTGTGCAGCTCGTCAAAGGCGATGGGGTCCATCTCCACGCACAGGTCGATGCGGTCCAGCAGCGGGCCGGACACCCGGCTGCGGTACTGCCGCACCGCGCTGGGCGAACAGGTGCAGGCCCGGGTAGGGTGGCCGTAGTAGCCGCATTTGCAGGGGTTCATGGCGGCGACGAGCTGGAAGCGGCTGGGATAAGTGGCGCTTCCGGCGGCTCGGCTGACCGTGATGCAGCCGTCCTCGAGGGGCTGGCGCAGCACTTCGAGGCTCTCGCGGGAGAACTCGGGCAGTTCGTCGAGGAAGAGGACGCCGCAGTTGGCCAGACTGCACTCGCCGGGGCGGAACTGCGCCCCGCCGCCCGCCAGCGCAGTCGAACTGGCCGAGTGGTGAGGGCTGCGGAAAGGCCGTGCTGTCACGAGGCCCCGGCCTGCGGGCATCTGCCCGGCGATGGAATAAATTTTCGTCGTCTCCACGGCTTCTTCCCGGGTCAGGGGCGGCAGGATGCCGGGCAGGCGGCGGGCCAGCATGGATTTGCCGGTGCCGGGCGCACCGACGAGCAGGACGTTGTGTCCACCCGCAGCCGCGATGACCATTGCCCGGCGGGCCAGCGGCTGGCCGCAGACGTCAGCGAAATCGGGAACATGGCTCCACGCATCGGCAGGGTCGAAGGGAACCGGAGCCGTGGGAGAAATGGGCTGGATGCCCCGCAGTGCGTCCACGACCTGACGGGCCGTTGCGGCAGGATAGACCTGCATCTCGCTGCCGCAGGCTTCAGCGGCTTCGGCAGCGTTCTCGGCGGGGACATAGAGCGCCCGCACACCGCCGGCGGCAGCCTCCAGCGCCATGGGCAGGACGCCGGACACCGGGCGGAGACTGCCGTCCAGCGCCAGCTCCCCCAGAAAGGCCGTGTCCTTTGGCGGCGGCTCCAGCTGCCCGGAAGCGGCCAGCACCGCCAGCAGCAGGGGCAGGTCATACACCGGGCCGGTCTTGCGGACGTCGGCGGGAGCGAGGTTGATGGTGATGCGGCGGTCAGGCCACTTGAAGCCCAGATTTTTCAGGGCTGCGTGGACGCGGTCGCCGCTCTCCCGGACGGCGGAGTCCGGCAGGCCGACGATGGAGAGGGCGGGCATCCCACCCGAGATGTCGGCCTCGACTTCCACGGGAAAGCCGTTGAGGCCCTTGAGGCCGAAGCTCTTGAGGACTGCGTACATGGGCGCTCCTTTCTGCCCGATGGGGCGGCAGAAACAATCCATAAAAGGGGATAATAGATTTTTACGATGATTCGAAATTTATTCCAAGATAACAGACAAAATGAATGAAATAGTTGGCCAAGAACTGACTAAGAAATGGTAAAGATAGGGCGCAGATGCCCAAGTTCGACACAATTTTCTGTTTGAATCTATTATATTAGAGGGCATGTGAGATGTCAACGAAACGCGGGCTATCTGCGATTGGAGGAAGAATCTTATGGTTGCGAAAGAGTACTGCTGTTACACCAGGCCCTATTCCAGTATCGAAGGCTTTCAAATTGCACACACGCTGTACTACAGCGCAAGCGTAGAGGAAGAGGGAGTTGTATTGGCAGTGCGGCGGCAGCAGGGAGAAGAGTGTGTCACGGAGCAGGTCATCTGCCCGGTGGGCGACTTCGGGCGGCTGATGTCCCTGATGCGGTATCTGTGCGAAAATGGAGTAGGGCTGGGCCACTGGCTGGATGTACTGGACGACGCAGGGCAGGTGTACTGGACCTGCACGGCTGCAAATGGGCAGCAGGAGAGCGGAAAGCCTGCACGATTTGTGGCATTTGCTGGTTTTGAGGGGGAAAACTTGGTACATAATCCTGAATTGACACAAAGCGTATAAAAGCTTATATTATAAGTAGACTTGGATGAATTTGTCCATTATGGTCAAAAATTACAAAGGTAAGGTGTGCAATATGTATCAGGATGAGTATAAGCGCTGGCTGGCAGCGGATCTGGAGGACGCAGATCTGAAGCCGGAGCTGGCCAGGATCGAGGGAAACGACGACGAGATCAAGGACCGCTTTGCCGTTGCACTGAAGTTCGGTACCGCCGGCTTGCGCGGCGTGCTGGGCGCTGGCACCAACCGCATGAACATCTACGTCGTGCGTCAGGCCACCCAGGGTCTGGCAAACTGGGTCAAGACCCAGGGCGGCAACCAGACCGTGGCCATCAGCTATGACAGCCGCCTGAAGAGCGACGTCTTTGCCAAGACTGCCGCCGGTGTTCTGGCCGCAAACGGCATCAAGGTGCGCATTTATGATGCTCTGATGCCTGTCCCGGCCCTGAGCTTTGCCACCCGTTACTATGAGTGCAATGCGGGTATCATGGTCACCGCTTCTCATAACCCCGCCAAGTACAACGGCTACAAGGCCTACGGCCCCGACGGCTGCCAGATGACCGATGACGCCGCCGCCATCGTCTATGACGAGATCCAGAAGACCGATGTCCTGACCGGCGCAAAGTACATCTCCTTTGCCGAAGGCGTCGAGCAGGGCCTCATCCGCTTTGTGGGCGACGACTGCAAGAACGCCCTCTACGCCGCCATTGAGGCACGTCAGGTGCGCCCGGGCCTGTGCAAGACCGCCGGCCTGAAGCTGGTCTACAGCCCGCTGAACGGTTCTGGTCTGGTGCCGGTCACCCACGTTCTGAACGACATGGGCATCACCGATATCACCATCGTGCCGGAGCAGGAGTACCCCAACGGCTACTTCACCACCTGCTCCTACCCCAACCCTGAGATCTTCGACGCCCTGAAGCTGGGCCTGGATCTGGCCACCAAGACCGGTGCCGACCTGATGCTGGCCACCGACCCCGACGCTGACCGCGTGGGCATCGCCATGAAGTGCCCGGATGGCAGCTATGAGCTGGTGTCCGGCAACGAGATGGGCGCTCTGCTGCTGGATTACATCTGCGCAGGCCGCATCGAGAAGGGCACCATGCCCAAGAACCCCGTGGCCGTCAAGTCCATCGTGTCCACCCCGCTGGCCGATGCCATTGCCGCCCACTACGGCGTGGAGATGCGCAGCGTGCTGACCGGCTTCAAGTGGATCGGCGACCAGATCGCCAATCTGGAAGCTGCCGGTGAAGTGGACCGCTTCATCTTCGGCTTCGAGGAGAGCTACGGCTATCTGGCAGGCCCCTATGTCCGCGATAAGGACGCCGTCATCGGCTCCATGCTGATCTGCGAGATGGCTGCCTACTACCGCAGCATCGGTTCTTCCATCAAGCAGCGTCTGGAAGAGATCTACGCCCAGTACGGCCGCTACCTGAACAAGGTGGACAGCTTCGAGTTCCCCGGCCTGACCGGCATGGAGAAGATGGCTTCCATCATGCAGAAGCTGCGCGACAACCCGCCCACCGAGCTGGCCGGCCACAAGGTGGTCAAGGTCACCGACTACAAGAAGCCCGAGGAGACCGGCCTGCCGGCTGCCAACGTGCTGATCTACGCACTGGAGAACGGTGCGACTGTGGTGGTCCGTCCCTCCGGCACCGAGCCGAAGATCAAGACCTACTTCACCACCCTGGGCAAGGATCTGGCCGAGGCCCAGGCCCAGAAGGATGCCCTGGCTGCTGCCATTGAGCCCATCCTGGCATAAACCGCACTGAAATAAGGTCCCAAAGCCCTTTTGCACCCGCCTGCCCGGCGGTGCAAAAGGGCTTTTTTGCTGGGCGGAACCGGTTGCAGTTTGCGGGCCGATACGCTATAATAAAAGATGACTTATTATAGCCAGCCGCAGCCGGAAACACCGGCGCGGCGGCAGCAGGGGCAGGTGTGCAGATTGCAAAAAACGATTTCGGCCGTGCTGGTGGCGGCAGGTTCTTCCACCCGGATGGGGTTCGACAAGCTCAGCTTTGACCTGGGCGGCGAAACGGTGCTGCACCGCAGCATCCGCGCTTTTGACCAGTGCCCGCAGATCGGCGAGATCGTGCTGGTGGCGGGCAAAAACCGTGCTTTCGTGGAGCAGCAGGCCGTCGGCTGCACCAAGCCGGTGCAGATCGTGGCCGGTGGTGCCACCCGCGCCGAGAGCGCCAAGAATGGCGTGCTGGCAGCCCACGGGGAGCTGGTGGCTGTGCACGACGCAGCCCGGCCCTTTGTGAGCCCGGCCGTCATCGCGGCGGTGCTGGAAGCCGCTGCCCGCTGCGGAGCCGCCGCCCCGGCAGTGCCGGTCAAGGACACCATCAAGCAAGCCGTGCCCGGTGACGGCAAAACGGTGCCGGAAGCCTGCCTTGTGCGCAGCACCCCGGACCGCAGTACCCTGTATGCGGTGCAGACGCCCCAGTGCTTTGACCGGACGCAGTATCTGGCCGCCCTGCAGGAGCTGGACGCCGAAAAAGCCCGGCTGGTCACCGATGACTGCAGCCTGTTCGAGCTCACTGGCCGCTCGGTGCAGCTCACCCAGGGTGACTACGCCAACCTGAAGATCACCACGCGGGAGGACCTGCCCCGCCCGGTACAGAAAGAGGAAACGAGAATGCGCATTGGACATGGTTATGACGTGCACCGCCTGGTGGAAGGCCGCAAGCTGATCCTGGGCGGCGTGGAGATCCCCTTTGAAAAGGGTTTGCTGGGCCACTCGGACGCCGATGTGCTGGCCCACGCGGTGATGGACGCCGTGCTGGGTGCGGCGGCGCTGGGGGATATCGGCCAGCATTTCCCGGACAATGACCCCGCCTATGCCGGGGCCGACAGCCTGGAGCTGGCCCGCCATGTGGCCCGCATCCTGTCGGAGCACGATTACCGGGTGGAAAACATCGACGCCACCATCCTCTGCCAGCGGCCTAAGCTGGCCCCGCACATCCCGGCCATGAGGGCCAATCTGGCGGCGGCTTTCGGCCTGCCGGTGGACGCCGTGAGCGTCAAGGCTACCACGGAAGAGCATCTGGGCTTTACCGGCGAGGGACTGGGCATTGCCGCCCACGCCGTCGCCCTGATCGAAACACGGTAACAGGAGTGTGCGTCCATGACACTGAATGCGATCATTGCCAATTTTCAGACCTTCAAGCTCGTTGACCTGCTGGATATCATCATCATTGCGTTCCTGATCTACCAGCTGCTGGGCATCGTCAACCGCACCCGCGCCGGCCAGCTGTTCAAGGGCGCGCTGCTGGTCATGGCGGTTTATCTGGTGGCCGAAACGCTGAACATGCGCACGGTCACCTGGCTGCTCAACTCGCTGCTGCAGGTGGGCCTGCTCACCCTGGTGGTGCTGTTCCAGCCGGAGATCCGCCGTGCTCTGGAGCGCATGGGCCAGACCGACCAGTGGGCCGCAAAGCTGTTCAACGTGAAAGGCCGCTACAACGACCCCAGCCTGAAAGGGGCCTGGCGCAGCGCCATCATTGCCATCTGCGACGCGGCAGAGCGCTTTTCGGAGACCAAGACCGGTGCGCTCATCGTGCTGGAACGCCACACCAACCTGTCTGAGATCGTGCGCACCGGCACCCCGGTGAACAGCGCGGTGAATCTGGAAGTGCTGGGCACCATCTTTTACGAGGGCACCCCCCTGCACGACGGTGCCGCCATCATCGAGAACGGCCGCATCAAGGCCGCAGGCTGCGTGCTGCCGCTTTCCAATAATCTGGATCTGGGCAAGGACATGGGCACCCGCCACCGCGCCTGCCTGGGCATTGCCGAAAACTCGGACGCCATCGCCATCGTGGTCAGCGAGGAGACGGGCATCATCTCCATGGCAAAAAATGGCGTGCTGATCCGTCATTTTGACCGCCAGACCCTGTACACCCGCCTGATCGACGAGATGATCCCCAAGGAGCCTGTGGTGGAAAAGAGCACGGCCGACACCTGGAAGGACCGCGCAAAGAGCCTGATGAAGTGGGTCAGCCAGAAAGGGGAGGACGAGCAGCAATGACCAATCAACCCAAGAATACCAGCGGCGCAAAGCCTGCTGTTCCCCACAAAAAGAACTTTTTGGACGACCGCCGCATCCGGCTGGCACTGTCCATTCTGGGTGCCATTGTGGCCTGGATGATCGTGACCATCATCGTGCAGCCCGGCACCACCAACACCATCTACAATGTGCCGGTGGACTATACCTACGATTCCTCCGTTTATACCTCCCGTGGACTGAGCATCGTCAGCGCCGAGGACAAGACGGTGAACCTGAAGATCTCCGGCGACGGCTACACCATCGGCAGCCTGACGGCCTCCGATTTTGTGGTCTACCCGGACTGGTCCAGCGTGCGGGACAGCGGTGAAAAGACCCTGCGCCTGCTGGTGCGGGGGGCCAACGGCATGCTCAGTGGCGTCACCGTGACCATCGACGGCTCCGACAACATGGTGGACGTGGTGTTCGATGTGGTGGAGGAAAAGACCCTTCCCGTCACCGTGACCACCAATTACCTGGCCATCTCGGACGGGTATATCCTCTACAGCACCGAGGTGTCCAAGGATATGGTCACTCTGTCCGGCCCCAGCAGTGAGCTGGACAAGGTGACCACCTGCACCGCCGAGGTGACCTACTCCGGCGAGCTGGACAGCTCGGTCACCCTGGCAACGCCGCTGCGATTCTACACCTCCGGCGGCACGGAAGTGAACTTTGAGTACACCGAGCTGGAAGAAAGCAGCGTGGACGTGACCTTGCAGGTGTACAAGATGGCCACCCTGCCGGTGAACGTGAGCTTCATCAACGCGCCCCGCGACTTTGACGAGTCGGTGCTGGTGTATGAGCTCAGCCGCAAGCAGCTCAAGGTGGCCGGCCCGGCGGAAAAGATCGACGCGTTGTCCACCCTGTCCATCGGCACCATCGACCTGTCCACCTTCACACTGAACAAGGTCTATGAGCTGCCCATTGAGCTGCCCAGCGACATCTACCTGCTGGACAACATTTCCACCATCACCCTCAGCTTTGACTGCTCCGGTCTGGAGACCAAGACCATGAACCTGCCTTCCAGCTGTGTGCAGGTGGTGAATCTGCCGTCCACCTATCAGCTCACGGTGGAGACCGAACGGCTGATGAACGTGACCCTCTGCGGCCCGAAGGCTGCATTGGAGACCCTGACCCCGGAACAGGTGGTCGTGGAGATCGACGCGGAGGACTTCTCGGTGGCCACCGGCCAGCAGAACATCGCCTGCCGCCTGTATGTGCCCTCCAACGGCAAGATCTTTGCACTGGGCAGCTATGTGCTGCAGTGCCGCATTGAAAGCAACTGATAAAAAGGAACACACTGTACTATGATTCTCGTTCGCAACATCCGTCTGCCGCTCTCCGCCGGGGAACCGCAGGCATTTGAAAAGGCCCTGCGGGAGGCACGCATCCCCCGCGCAAAGGTGCAGCATCTGGGCGTGGCAAAGCTGTCGGTGGACGCCCGCCGCGGCCAGCCCAAGCTGGTGTATACCGTGGCTGTCACCCTGAAAAACGAAGCCGAAGAACCCGCCTTCGCCGGGGCATCGGCCAACGTGTCCCTGCACAGCAGGACCGACTTCCGGGTGCAACGGGGCACGCAGAAGCTGCTCCACCGCCCGGTGGTGTGCGGCCTGGGGCCTGCCGGTCTGTTTGCGGCGCTGCTGCTGGCCCGGCAGGGCTACCGGCCCATCGTGCTGGAGCGCGGCCCGGCGCTGGACGAGCGGGTGCAGGCGGTGGAACACTTTTCCACCACTGGCGAGCTGGACCCCAACGCGAACATCCAGTTCGGTGAGGGCGGCGCAGGCACCTTCTCGGACGGCAAGCTGACCACCCGCATCGGTGACGAGCTGTGCGGCCTTGTCACGGAAGTGTTTTTGCAGCACGGTGCCCCGGCGGAGATCGCCTGGAAGCAGAAGCCCCATGTGGGCACCGACCTGCTGCGGGGGGTCATCACCTCCATCCGCAAAGAGATCGAATCCCTGGGCGGTGAGGTGCATTTCAACACGGCCCTCACCGGTCTGGAACAGAAAAACGGACACATTACCGGAATTTTCACAACGGATGGTTCCTTTGCCTGCGAAGCACTGGTATTTGCGGTGGGCCACTCGGCCCGCGATACCTTTGCCATGCTCATGGACAGCGGCCTTGTGCTGGAGTGCAAGCCCTTCAGCGTGGGCTTCCGCGCAGAGCATCTGCAGAGCGAGATCGAAAAGAGCCTGTATCACGAGGCGGCAGGCCACCCGGCCCTGCCCCGCGGCGAATACCAGCTGTCCCAGCATGTGGGGGAGCGGTGCGTGTATACCTTCTGCATGTGCCCCGGCGGGCAGGTGGTGGCCTCGGCCAGTGAGGAAGGCCGTGTGGTGACCAACGGCATGAGCTACCATGCCCGCAGCGGCAAAAATGCAAACGCCGCCGTGGTGGTGAGCGTGAACGGCACCGACTTTGCAAACGACCCCCGGCAGGCCATCGCGTTCCAGCGGGAGCTGGAAGCAAAGGCCTACGCGGCAGGCCATGCTGCCGGGCCTTACGCCGCCCCGGCCGAGAACATCCGGAGCTTTCTGGAAGGGCAGGGGCAGCTACACATCGGCAGCGTGGAACCGACCTATGACCGCGGCGTGACCGCCGCCGACCTGGGCAGCCTGCTGCCTGCGGAGCTGGCCGACACCCTGCGGGCCGGTCTGCGTGCCTATGAGCACAAGATCGCGGGCTACACCGCACCGGATGCCATCCTCACCGGCCTGGAGACCCGCACCAGCAGCCCGGTGCGGCTGAAGCGGGAAGAGAACTTCGAGTGCACCCAGCTGGCAGGGCTTTACCCCTGCGGCGAGGGCGCGGGATATGCGGGCGGCATCATGAGCGCCGCCGTGGATGGCCTGCGGGTGGCCCGCGCCATCATCAGCCGGTATGCACCGGCAGAAGGGTGAGAAGATTTTGATGAACGATCGTGAAAACGACAACCGGATCAAGGACGAGGGCCGTCAGGTGCAGCAGGAGCTGGAGGACCAGCTGCGCGCCTTTGGCGACACCATGACCGACGCCTTTGCCCATGGCTTTGAGGGCCGGGGCATGGAGATCGGGGACCGCGCCTACGATGTGGGCAGGGCGGCCGTCCATGCGGCCAACTACGGCATCGGGGAGGCAGCAAAGGCCTTCCGGCAGGGCCGGGCTGGCTCCGGCACCACCACCGACGATGCCGCCGGGATGCCCGGTTGGTTCCGGCAGATCTTTGCAAAGCCGGAGCCGACCCCGGTGGAAAACATCCGCATCAGTGCAAAAAAACGCTATAGCGCGGGCTGCACTCTGCTGGCCGTGGGCATCACCTTTGCGGTGATCTTCGGTCTGGGCGGCATTGGCTGCATCGCGGCGTCGGATGCCCTTCTGCCCGACCTTATTACAGAGACCATGATCGGTGACACGGTGGCCACGGCCGCGGAGGGCATGACCTATACCTTTACCACCGGCGCTTCTATGGCCACGACGGTGCTGGAGATCACGGGCAATGTGCTGACCCTTGTCGCCTGCGGCTTTGGCGCGATGATCGCCGCCGGTGCCTCCCGGCTGTCGGCCTCCAAAAAGCTGCGGCTGCTGGCCGATGCCGCCGAGGGTGAGGACTATAAGAACGGCCTGCCGGTGGAGATGCTGGCCGACCTGACCCACCAGAAAAAGGCAAAAACTCTGAAAAAACTGCGCAGATACATCCAAAAGGACTGGCTTGCCGCCTGGCTGGATGAAAAAACAGAAAAACTCTACCTGACCGCAGAGGATTACCGTGCCGCCAAGGAGGCAGCAGCGGCCCCGGCTCCCCAGCCGAAACCGGAGCAGCCGGAGGCGGAGGCTGTGCCCCTGAACCTGGACACTGCCCGACGCTTTGTCCAGGTGCTGGAAAAAGAGCAGCAGTTGATGCAGGACCCCCAGGCCCGGGAGGAACTGGAGCAGATGCAAGAGACTGCCGCCGCCATCTGCGACTGGCTGGAAGCGCACCCGGAAAGCCTGCCCAAGGCCCGCCGCTTTGCGGAATACTATATCCCCACCACCCTCAAGCTGCTGTACACCTACAACGACGTGCAGGGCCAGCAGGGAGCCAACGCCGAGAGCATCCGGCGGGACATTGCCGGCATTCTGCACACCCTGAACCAGGCCTTTGACAACCTCTACGACAATCTGCTGTCGGACGTGGCCATGGATGTTTCCAGCGAGATCGCAGCCCTGCAGGGAATGCTGGCCAACGACGGCCTGACCGGGAGGGATTTCCAATGACCTACCGTGCCTGGGACCTGAAAACGCTGGACCGCGCCGCCGTCCGGGAGCTGACCCATGCCATCGCGGAGCAGCGTACCGAAGAACTGGAATACAGCGCCATGGACGAGGAGCCTTGGAGCGAACAGAAATATGCCGCCACGCTGGCCGCCCAGCAGAAGGAGACGGCCTTGCTGGCCGGCATCCTGGCGGCCCGCGGCATCACCGACCCGGCCGACGCGCTCACCCTGCTGGCCGGGGAAGAGGAGCTGAGCGACCCTGCCCTGCTCACCGATATGGAAAAAGCCTGCCAGCGCATCTGGCAGGCCATCGACAATGGCGAGACCATCGTGGTGTTCGGCGACTACGATGTGGACGGCGTGACTGCCACGGCATTGCTGTATCAGCACCTCAAGGGCATGGGCGCCGCCGTCAAGTGCATGCTGCCCAGCCGCGAGGGCGATGGCTACGGCCTGTCGCGCAACGCCATCCAGTCCATCCACGACAAGGGCTATCGGCTCATCGTGACGGTGGACAACGGCATCTCCGCTGTAGCCGAGGCCGACTTTGCCGCAGAGCTGGGCATCGACCTTATCATCACCGACCACCATCTGCCGCCCGAGACCCTGCCCAAGGCAGTGGCCGTGGTGGACCCCCGCCGGGAGGACGATACCAGCCCCTTCAAAGGGCTGTGCGGCGCGGGCGTGGCCTTTAAGCTGTGCGCCGCGCTGGACGACTGCACCCCGGAGGAAATGCTGGATTACTGCGGCGACCTGGCCGCTGTGGGCACCGTGGCGGACGTGATGCCCCTGACCGGAGAGAACCGCACCCTGGTCAAGGCCGGCCTGCGGCAGCTGCAGCAGACCGACCGCCCCGGCATGGAAGCCTTGCTGGAAGAAGTGGGCCTTGCCGGAAAACCCGTCACAGCGGAGAATATCAGCTACGCCATTGCGCCCCGCATCAACGCGGCCGGCCGCATGGACAGCGCGGTGACGGCCCTGCAGCTGGTGCTGTGTGAGGACCCGGACCGCGCCGAGGAGCTGGCCCATAAACTCAACGAGATCAACGCGAAACGGCAGGAGACCGAGCTGCAGATCTTCAAGGCCGCTGAGGAATTGCTGGAGCAGCAGCCGGAGCGGCTGGAGGATCGGGTGATCCTGCTGTGGGGCCGGGACTGGCACCCCGGCGTCATCGGCATCGTGGCGTCCCGGCTGGTGGAGCGCACCGGCCGCCCGGTCATCGTGGTCACGGTGGACGAGCACGGCGAGTGCAAGGGCAGCGGCCGCAGTGTGCAGGGTTTCAACCTGCACGCCTGCATCGGGGCCTGCGCCGACCTGCTCATCCGCTACGGCGGCCACGCCATGGCGGCGGGCCTCTCGG
>ERZ894203.1362-NODE-1362-length-13475-cov-29.613264_pt1 | contig 13475 bp, 11 predicted proteins | sample MGYA00380286_ERZ894203 | MGnify/ENA primary metagenome ERZ894203 (study PRJEB32331, sample SAMN06328484) | human gut metagenome | biome: human gut microbiome; feature: stool | host: Homo sapiens | collected 2014-02-06 ... | reverse complement strand
CAGCGGAATGCGGACGAAAAAAAATGAAAGACGGATCAAGGAGAAGGAAAGGCCTATACATTATATATAATACAAGGCCGAAAGAAGACATGAGGGAAAAAGAAAAAAACAGACACCTGAAACGACTTTCACCGCAAATTCAGGCTGACGACCGGACAAATATACAGAACACGGTCGTTCAGGATCTAAGATTTAAACCCCATTTGGAAACGAAGCTTCCCGCAGAAAAGTTTATCGCCAGACTAAAGACATATATCTCCAGTCCAGAGATGCAGATTTTTCTGCAGGAAGCTTTTTCCCGAATGCCAAACTTAAAGAAGCAAAGGAGGAGAATTGGCCTGCTTCAGTCTGCAAACCAGATGCAGGCCGTTTGACGTTAAAGCAGCGCCATCAATCAAACATCCGGCTCACCCTCTCTACACCGGCAACCAATGCATCAACTTCTTCTTTTGTATTGTACAAGCCCAAGGAAGCACGCACAGTACCTTCAACTCCCATCCGGCGCATCAAAGGTTCGGCGCAGTGATGGCCAGTCCGCACAGCAATTCCCAAACGGTCGAGCAAAGTACCCATATCAAAATGGTGAATATTGCCCACAAGGAAAGAAATCACTCCACTTTTATGGTCAGCCTCTCCCAGAATGCGCATTCCAGGAATCTCCTTCAAACGGCTCATAGCATAAACTGTCAGTTCGTGCTCATAAGACGCAATCTGATCCATGCCGATCGCAGAAACATAATCTATGGCCTTAGCCAGTGCAGTTGACCCGATATAGTCGGGTGTGCCCGCCTCGAACTTAAATGGAAGCTCGTTAAAGGTAGTTTTCTCAAAGCTTACGTTCTGGATCATCTCTCCTCCACCCTGGTAAGGAGGAAGCCTGTCAAGCCAGTCCTCCTTGCCATACAGGACACCTATTCCTGTGGGACCGTAAACCTTGTGCCCGCTAAACACATAAAAATCCGCGTCCAGCTCCTGCACGTCGACGGGCATATGCGGGATGCTCTGCGCACCGTCAATCAAGACCGGCACGCCATGCGCATGAGCCACATCAATGATCTTCCTGACCGGATTTATTGTCCCCAGCACATTGGAAACATGTGTCACCGACACCATTCTGGTCCGTTCAGAAAACAGCCGTTCATACTCATCCAGCAGAAGCTCTCCCCGGTCGTTCATCGGAATAACCTTCAGCGAAATGCCCGAACGCTCCGCCTGGAGCTGCCACGGCACAATATTGCTGTGATGTTCCATAACCGAAACAATCACTTCATCGCCCGCTTTCATCTGACTGCCCACAAACGACGAGGCCACCAGATTGATGCTTTCTGTCGTTCCCCGCGTAAACACGATTTCCGAGATGCTGCGCGCATTGATGAACCTGCGCACCGTTTCCCGTGACGCCTCATGAAGCTCTGTTGCCTGCTGGGACAGAAAATGCACGCCTCGATGCACATTGGCATTCACCGAATAATATTCATTTACAATTGATTCGACCACACAGCGCGGTTTCTGCGTAGTTGCGCCATTGTCAAAATACACCAACGGCTTGCCGTAGACCGTGCGAGATAAAATCGGGAAATCATTCCTCACTTCATTTATATCATACATAGTCGGAACCCTTCTTTTTATTTGGAATCACTTACAGATCGCACACCCTTTACACTTGTTCAGCTCACCCCTGAATCGTTTCTCGACAAGCAAATGAAGCCTGTCCTTCAGCGCATCCATCCGGATATGATCCACCACTTCATTGACAAAAGCGAACATCAGCAGCAAGCGCGCCTCTTTCAGGCTGACACCCCGCTGCTGCATATAAAACAGTGCATTTTCATCCAGCTGTCCTACCGTCGCTCCATGCGAACACTTCACGTCGTCAGCATAAATCTCCAACTGAGGCTGCGTGTACATGCGCGACTCCCGGGTGGCACACAAGTTGCGGTTTGTCTGCTGCGAATTGGTATGCTGTGCTCCCTCGCGCACAAGCACTTTGCCTGCAAAAGCGCCCACCGCCTGATCGTCAAGCACGTATTTAAACAACTCGTTGCTCGTACAGTCGGGCACCTGATGATCGATGAATGTATTGTTGTCCACCTGCTCGTTCTTGTCGGCAATGGCCATTCCGCACAGACACACCTCCGCACCTCTTCCTGCCAGCTGCACCTCTGTCGTATTCCGTGTCGTTCCGTTATGCAAGGTCATTCCATTCAACAGCACATTGCTTCCTGCCTCCTGTCTGACATAAAGGTTGCTGAAACGTACGGTGCTGTTGTGCGTTTCCTCCAGTTCGTAGAAGTCAAAAACAGCTCCTTCACCTGCAAACACTTCCACAACCTGTGTGGACAGAAAATTAACCTCATCCATTGCATGGTCGCAGACAAGCATCTTGGCCTGAGCTCCGGCCTCCAGCACAATCAGGATACGGCGGTTCACCATAAAGTTGACGTCGGCTCGCAGAATATTGACCAACTGAATCGGACGCTCAACCACCGTATGCTTAGGAATGTAAACAAGTACGCCGTCTTGGGCAAACATCGTGTTGAAAGCCGTAACAGCATCTTTCGACGTATCGGCAAGCTTGCCATAATATCCTTTCACCAGCTCAGGATGAGCCTCCGCCATATCCTTCAGACTTCCCACAATCACCCCCTCGGGCAATTGGGCCGAAGGGTGCACATGCTTGTCAAACGAATCATTCACTACAAAATAGAGTGATGTACTCATATTGGGCACATCGCACTTGAACACCTCATACGGATTGACAGGAAACTCAAGCCGGTTCAGATTCAAGCCGTAATCAGGCTCAAAAAACTTGCCGACATCCGTATATTTATATTTCTCCTGCTTACGGGTCGGGAAGCCCTGTCTTTCGAAGTCAGCAAAAGCCTTTGCTCTGGGAGCATTCAGAATGTCGGCACTCTGCTGGCAAATCAAAGCCTCATATTGTGTAAACAGGTCGATGTATTGTTGTTCGGCTGCCATATTCATTCTCCCAATTCTTTTTTTATCCAATCGTAACCCTTTTCTTCCAGTTCCAGTGCCAGTTCCGGTCCGGCCGTTTTCACAATGCGTCCCTTATACAGCACATGCACGATATCGGGCTTGATGTAATCAAGCAAACGCTGGTAATGCGTGATGACAATGCAGCTTGTTTCCGGGGTTTTCAGCTTGTTTACCCCCTCAGCCACAATGCGGAGCGCATCAATGTCAAGTCCGGAATCCGTTTCGTCAAGGATGCTCAGCTTAGGTTCAAGCATAGCCATCTGGAAGATTTCGTTACGCTTCTTTTCTCCCCCCGAGAATCCTTCATTCACCGAGCGGTTGGCAAGCTTGCTGTCAAGTTCTACAATCTCGCGCTTCTGGCGCATAAGCTTCAAGAATTCGCTGGCCGTCAATGCCGGCAGTCCCCGATACTTGCGCTGCTCATTCACAGCCGTACGCATAAAGTTCACCATGCTCACTCCGGGAATTTCCACCGGATACTGGAAAGAAAGGAAAAGCCCCTCGTGACTTCTGTCTGCAGGCGACATGGCCAGCAAGTCTTTTCCATCAAAAGAAACACTTCCCTTTGTCACTTCATAAGCCGGATGTCCGACAAGCACATTGCTCAACGTACTTTTTCCCGAGCCGTTCGGCCCCATTATGGCATGCACTTCACCCGACTTTACAGTCAGATTGATACCCTTCAATATCTCTTTGCCATTGATGCTGGCATGTAAATCTTTAATTTCTAACATCTCAAAAAAATGAACAATTTATAATTAATAACTCAATCATCCCACACTTCCCTCTAGCGAAACCGACAAAAGCTTCTGAGCCTCCACGGCAAACTCCATCGGCAGCTTGTTAAGCACCTCCTTAGCATAGCCGTTCACGATCAAGCCAACGGCATCTTCTGTAGGAATGCCCCGCTGGTTACAGTAAAAAATCTGGTCCTCGGATATTTTGGAAGTTGTAGCCTCGTGTTCAACCACTGCTGTTTCATTATGGATATCCATATAAGGGAAAGTATGTGCTCCGCACAGGCTGCCCAACAGCAAAGAATCACACTGGCTATAGTTGCGGGCATTGTCCGCCCTTTCAGAAACCCTCACCAGCCCTCGGTAAGAATTCTGGCTTCTTCCTGCACTGATGCCTTTGCTCACAATCGTAGAGCGAGTGTTTTTCCCGAGATGAATCATTTTCGTGCCCGTATCAGCCTGCTGGAAATTGTTGGTCACTGCGACAGAATAAAACTCGGCGGTCGAATCATCCCCGCTCAATATACAGCTTGGATATTTCCACGTGATGGCCGATCCGGTTTCAACCTGCGTCCACGAAAGCTTGCTTCCGACACCCTTGCAGTTGCCTCGCTTCGTCACGAAATTATAAACGCCGCCTTTTCCTTCGGCATCGCCCGGATACCAGTTCTGAACAGTTGAATACTTTACTTCCGCATGATCAAGAACCACAATCTCAACAATAGCTGCATGAAGCTGGTTCTCGTCACGCATTGGAGCCGTACACCCTTCCAGATAAGACACATAGCTGTCATCGTCTGCAATAATCAAAGTCCGTTCAAACTGCCCGGTATTTGCCGCATTGATTCTGAAATAGGTCGACAGCTCCATCGGGCAACGAACCCCTTTCGGAATATACACGAACGATCCGTCGCTGAAAACCGCCGAGTTCAGCGCAGCAAAGAAATTGTCACGATAACCGACAACGGAACCCAGGTATTTTTTCACCAGATCCGGATGTTCACGCACAGCCTCGCTGATGGAACAGAAGATGATGCCTTTCTCCATCAAGGTTTCCTTGAAAGTAGTCTTTACGGAAACGGAGTCCATCACAGCATCTACGGCCATACCGCTCAAGGCCAGACGCTCTTCAAGCGGTATTCCCAGTTTGTCAAACGTCTTCAACAGCTCAGGGTCAATGTCATCCACCGACTTCGGCCCTTCTTTCTTCTTCGTAGGATCAGCGTAATAGGAAATAGCCTGATAATCGATTTCCGGAATTGTCAGATGCGCCCATGTCGGCATTTCAAGCGTCTGCCAGTAACGGAAAGCCTTCAGACGGAAATCCAGCAACCAGTCGGGCTCGCCCTTCTTAGAAGATATCAAACGGACAACGTCTTCATTCAGTCCTTTCTCGATGATATCCGTGTGAACATCCGTAGTGAAACCGTACTTATACTTCTCCTGCGTCAGTTCCTTCACATATTTATTGGATTCTATTTGCATATTCTTTTTTCTATATATTAATATCTGTTGTTTCAATTAAATCCTTCACCGCTTCTTTCACCACAGGATAAAAAACATCAGAAAAAGAAGCTATCGGATAATACAACAAAGAACGCTGCTTTGCTGTTTCATGAATTAAAAAATCTTTAGAGTCGGCAAACTCAATGAAATGGATTGCCAGGCTGATGAAAAAAGCGTATTTGACCAGTCCCATAAATGCGCCAGACAGACGGTTTACAAAGCCTAAACTGATGGCGTCAAACATCCTGGTGAGGAGTGAAGCGAGAATGGAAAGAGCAAACGGAACCAGTATCCAAATCAAGAAGAAAGACAAGATCTGAGCAAAAGTAACCGAACTTCCCACTGCCTCGGCAAGCTGCTCGCCTACAGTTACAAAAAGGGCACGGGCTATAAGCAGGCCGGCTATAAGGCCAACCAGAGAAGCAAGCTGTCTGAAGAAACCTTTCATGAATCCCATCACAAAGCCTATGCCCAGAAAAACGGCAATAATCCAATCAAGCGCCTCCATATGCCAAAAACAAAAGCGCAGACTACACAGACCACACGGAACCTCTTGCAAGTTGTCAGTGGAGTCAATGTAATCTGCCCTTATCTGCCAATAATCTGTCTATAATTATTTACAAAGTTTGTTTTACTTCAACTTCTTCATACGTTTCAATCACATCGCCCACCTTCAAGTCGTTGCAGTTTGTCAGGCTGATACCGCACTCAAAGTTGGTGCCGACTTCCTTCACATCGTCCTTGAAACGTTTAAGCGCATTGATCGAACCCGTATAAACCACGATGCCATCGCGGATCAGCCGAGCCTTGTCCGTACGTTTCACCTTTCCTGTCTTCACCATCGCACCGGCAACCATACCGACCTTGCTGATGTTGAACACTTCGCGAACTTCAACCGTTGCAGTAACCTGTTCCTTAACCGTAGGAGCCAGCATTCCTTCCATTGCAGACTTCACTTCCTCTATCGCATCATAAATGATGGAATATTTGCGGATATCTACACCTTCCTGCTCAGCCAGCTTAGCCGCGTTGCTGGAAGGACGAACTTGGAATCCTACGATAATAGCATTCGAAGCGGCAGCCAGCGAAACATCCGACTCGGAAATCTGGCCTACCCCCTTATGTATCACATTCACCTGAATCTGCTCGGTAGACAACTTGATCAGCGAATCGCTAAGAGCCTCAACCGATCCGTCAACGTCACCTTTCACAATGACATTCAGTTCATGGAAGTCGCCCAAAGCCAAACGGCGTCCCACCTCATCAAGCGTAAGCATTTTCTGAGTACGCAGTCCCTGTTCACGCTGCAACTGTTCGCGCTTGTTTGCAATTTCACGCGCTTCCTGTTCGGTTTCAAACACATGGAAGGTATCACCCGCCGCCGGAGCTCCGTTCAGTCCCAGAATCAGCACCGGTTCAGACGGACCGGCTTGCTTCATGCGCTGATTCCGTTCATTAAACATCGCCTTCACCTTTCCGTATGACGTTCCGGCCAGAACGATATCACCGACATGCAATGTTCCGTTAGAAACGAGCACTGTAGCCACATATCCGCGTCCCTTGTCAAGCGACGATTCTATGATAGACCCCGTAGCCTTACGGTTAGGGTTGGCTTTCAGTTCAAGCATCTCAGCTTCCAGAAGCACCTTTTCAAGCAGTTCTTTCACGCCGATCCCTTTCTTGGCTGAAATATCCTGCGACTGGTATTTGCCGCCCCATTCTTCAACCAGGAAGTTCATATTGGCAAGTTCCTCCTTGATTTTGTCCGGATTGGCATTCGGCTTGTCAATCTTGTTGATGGCAAACACGATCGGAACACCTGCCGCCATCGCATGATTGATGGCTTCTTTGGTTTGCGGCATCACATTGTCGTCGGCAGCCACGATGATGATAACCACATCCGTAACCTTGGCGCCACGGGCACGCATGGCCGTAAAAGCCTCATGACCCGGCGTATCAAGGAACGTAATGTGACGTCCGTCTTCGAGCTGCACATTATATGCACCGATGTGCTGGGTGATTCCGCCCGCCTCACCGGCAATAACATTGGCCTTGCGGATATAGTCGAGCAGCGAAGTCTTGCCATGGTCAACATGTCCCATCACCGTAACGATAGGCGGACGCGGAACCAGATCCTCTTCGGCGTCAGCTTCCTCTTCAACGGCTTGCGCCACATCAGCGCTGATATATTCGGTCTTGAATCCGAATTCTTCGGCCACAAGGTTGATTGTTTCAGCATCAAGACGCTGGTTGATAGACACCATGATGCCCACACTCATACAGGTAGAGATGACCTGAGTGACCGAAACATTCATCATGTTTGCCAGCTCGTTTGCCGTAACGAATTCCGTAAGCTTCAACACCTTGCTTTCTTCCTGTTCCAGCTCTTCCTGCTCCATCTGCCGGGTCTGCAAGGTTTCACGCTTTTCCTTGCGGTACTTGGCCGCCTTGTTCTTTCCCTTGTTTGTCAGACGCGCAAGCGTTTCTTTCACCTGCTTTGCCACATCCTCGTCGCTCACTTCCTGCTTGATGACAGGCTTCTTGAACTTGTCCTTGTTATGCTTTCCGCCCTGAGCAGCGTTTTTCGCAGATTTTTCATTGCGCGGCTGCACACCCACATTTCCGGCAGGCACATTATTGATATCCACGCGCTCCTTGTTGATGCGGTTACGCTTTTTCTTTCTCGACGCATTATCGTCAGATCCGAACTTGTCGGTCCGGTCATCCCCTTTGCGTATTTCCTTGATAATGGCGTCCTTCATCTGTTTGCGCTGCTCCAAACGCTGTTTGTCCTTCTCCTCCCGTTCTTTCCTCTTTTCTTCTTTAGACTTCTTTTTGGGGCGAGTAGACTGATTCAAAGCAGCCAGATCAATCTGTCCCACGACATTGATTTTCGATTTAAATTCGGTGGGGCGAATCTTGAAAATCTCTCCGCTTTTTTTCTCTGTCGTTTCAGACTGCACTTCTTCTGTCGTTTTTTTCTGTTCTTCCATCAAATCTGTCTTCATATCTTCAGCCTGCATTTCCGGCTGTTTCAAATCTTCCTTCTTATCTTCTTGAGGCAACTGTTTTTCATTTTCCTTTTCAGAATCCGCTTCAACCGCTGCACTTCTTTCGTTGTCGGCCGCCATTTTCTCCGGCGCATTGTCCGGCGCCTTGTCTGCCGGAACGGCCTTTGCCTGCTTCCTGCCGATCTCATCCAAATCAATTCTTCCCACTGTCTTCACCTTCGGACGGATTTCTTCAGGGACAACCGTACTTATCACTTCATTCTTGCCGTTTTTAGGCTGAATATCATCAATAGAAACAGACGCTTTATTGCGATCCTTGTTTTGCCGTTCCTGAATGAACTTTTCAGACTCTATTTTCAAATCCTTATCCTTGCTGAACTCCTTCACGAGCACAGCATACTGTTCGTCTGTTATTTTTGTGTTCGGATTGGCTTCTACAGTGTATCCTTTCTTCTGCAAGAAATCAACCACCGTGGCAATGCCCACATTTAAATCTCTTGTTACTTTATTCAATCTTATCATAAAAGTCATTTTTTAATAGAGTTCGAAAATTTCATTTCAGTCACACAGCAAGTTCCAAAGGAAGGCAGGCTATTCTGCATCCTACAGACAGCTGCTTTATTTCTCGAACTCCGCCTTTAAAATTTTCAACACATCATCCACCGTATTCTCTTCCAGGTCGGCCTGTTCAATCAGCATTTCCCTCGGAGCATTCAGCACGCTCTTGGCGGTTTCCAGTCCGATGCCCTTGATGGCATTGATCACCCACTCGTCTATTTCATCCTTAAACTCGTCAAGATAAATATCCTCATCGGCGGCAGCTTCTTCATCCAGCTCACGATAAACGTCGATCGTGTATTCCGTCAGCATACTGGCAAGCTTGATGTTCAATCCGTTCTTTCCGATTGCCAGAGAAACTTCCTCGGGCTTCAGGTAAACTTCAGCCTTTCTGTCTTCTTCATGCATCACGATGGAAGAAACCTTTGCCGGACTCAGCGCGCGCTGGATGAACAGCTGGATGTTCGAAGTGTAATTGATGACGTCAATGTTCTCATTGCGGAGCTCACGCACAATCCCGTGGATACGCGATCCCTTCACTCCGACGCAGGCACCTACAGGATCGATGCGTTCATCGTAGGACTCCACCGCAATCTTGGCCCTTTCGCCCGGAATGCGGGCAATCTTCTTGATCGTGATCAGTCCGTCGTTGATTTCCGGAACTTCCTGTTCAAACAGACGCTGCAAGAACACCGGAGAAGTGCGGCTCAATATAATCTTCGGATTGTTGTTCTTGTTGTCGACGCGCGCCACTACCGCACGCACCGTTTCGCCCTTGCGGTAGAAGTCGCTCGGTATTTGCTCCAGCTTCGGAAGAAGCAGTTCGTTTCCTTCATCATCGAGCAGCAGAATCTCCTTTTTCCATATCTGGTAAACTTCTGCGCTCACGATTGTGCCGACTTTATCGATATACTTGTTATACAGGCTGTCTTTCTCGAGTTCAAGAACTTTAGAGGCCAGCGTCTGGCGAAGGTTCAGGATGGCGCGGCGGCCAAACTTCTCGAAGATAACCTCGTCGGTCACCTCTTCTCCCACTTCATACGACGCGTCGATTTTGCGGGCTTCGGACAAGGATATCTGCATGTTCGGATTCGTAAGCTCATCGTCTGCCACTACCTCCCGGTTTCTCCAAATCTCAAAGTCACCCTTATCCGGATTAACGATTACATCGTAATTTTCATCCGTTCCAAACATTTTCGCGATTACGCTGCGGAAAGATTCCTCCAGCACGCTGACCAGCGTAGTGCGGTCAATATTCTTCAATTCCTTGAATTCCGAAAACGTATCAACCAAGCTGACTGTTTCTTCTTTTTTGGCCATAATTATTTAAAGCTTATTAAGTATTTGGTGTATTTTATTTCATCGTAAGCAAAAGTCACATTCTGTTCAACCAGCTTGGGACGCTTGGCTCCTTCAAGACGGACTTTCACTTCCATCGTTATCGTAAAATTGTCCTCGTTTGCGTCAGCCAGCGTACCGACCCATTTCTTGCCGTTATTATCCATCACTTCCACATCGTTTCCGACGTGAACCTGATACTGCCTGAGCACCTTGAACGGCTGTCCGATTCCGGCAGATCCCACTTCCAGTTCATAATCTTCTTCATCACGGTCCAGCTTCGACTCGATATAGCGGCTAAGTTCCACGCAATCGTCAATCCACACTCCATCCGCATGGTCTATTTCAACCAGAATCTTGTCATCCGGACTAATCGTCAGGTCAACCAGAAAATAGTCCTTATCTTCCAGCCATTCATTTACAATACGGGCTACAACGTTTTTGTCTATCATGAATCAATTTTTAAGAATAAAAAAAGGAGCTTCATCGCCCCTCCACCATTCATCCATTCGCGGCAAAGATACAAATAATATGCTGCACTGCAAAATATTAGGACAATTTTCATGTGATAAAGGAGAACGAAGCAGAAACAAACAAAAAACGAAGACCGGAGTAAACCAATCTTCGCTTCTGTCGGAATGAGGCGACTCGAACGCCCGACCCCTACGTCCCGAACGTAGTGCGCTACCAACTGCGCTACATTCCGAAAGCAATTCCTTTCTGATTGCGGTTGCAAAGGTATGCACTTTTTTTCATCCGCCCAAACTTTTCCGCAACTTTTTTCAAAAAACTTTATAACCCCTATACGGACGCCACCCGCTCCGGAAACTGAAACCGAACAGCAGGCTGCAAATAACATTTTGACACAATGACACTCCCGGCCTGCAGGAGCAGGATATACGCTCCCGGCAGAAGGCCCGGCACGAGAAACCACAAGGAGAACCGTCGACACATTTTCAGTATGCCGGCAAATCGGCAACTTTGCTTTCACCAATCCTCCGGCAGACAGCTTATGCCCTTCCCCTGTCACGCAACTGCGCCTTTCACTTTCCTTCTGCTTTATCCGCATATCCATCCGGATTCTGCAATCTGGAGAAAGAACAGCGTTTTCAAAGCCCTTTCTCAAAGACAACGGGACACTTTTACCGCAACAACCTATCATCTTCCAGCAAATATCCCAACACACTTCACAAAATGTCGGGACATTTTCAGCGAAAAAACCTGACGATTCCAACCGGATTTTCAGACACACCCCCTCCAGAAGCCCTTTGAAAGGGGCAAGCGTTTTGCTTTCCTTAAGAAAAGAAAGCTGCCCTGTCATTTCACAGAGAGTGCCCTATCAGAAAAATCCGCCTCAGAACTACAGAATGCAAATAAAACATCTCTTCCGAAAACAAAAAGACACCTGCGGATTCGAGCGGCACAAAAAAATCATGTTCTTTTTTGCCTCAAAAATTTGTCCATTAATTTATTTCAACTATCTTTGCAGCGCAATTGAAAAAGGTGCCATAGCTCAGTTGGTAGAGCAAAGGACTGAAAATCCTTGTGTCCCCGGTTCGATTCCTGGTGGCACCACCTAGGAAACTTCGAAGTGTTTAATAATCAGGCATTTCGGAGTTTTTCTATTTACTGTAAAACGAAAAGTTTCCTATAAAGTTACCTATAAAATGCGTGAATGAACGCTTATAAATACGCTTAAACCACTTTGATTAAATGTCATTAAACAAATGCTTTTAATCCTCAATTTGATTAAATGCCATTAAACAAATGCTTTTAATCCTCAATTTGATTAAAAGGCTGGATTAAATCTGCATATTCGATAGTAATGATTACTTTTCCCTCTAGTATCTGAATAATCACTATTCAAAACTATCAGGCGTTTCTTCCAATTCCTTTTTTGTCCATCTCGACCATCTTGTGATTTTTCAATTACCGAATGACTCGATAACACTTTGACATTATTGAACTTTTGACCTTTTCCTTAGAAGCAATGTTGCATAATCCGTTAAACATGGGTTTCTCGTGAACACGGCTTTTATAGCCAATAAACCATAGAACCATGAACCAACATATCAAGTTATCGCATTACTTTTATGTCCCAAACTATTTCAATACATTGAACTTCGGATTGTAGGGCGTTAGTTAGAGAAAGCCCGATACTCAAGGTATTTCGAGCATTATAGCTGTATTATTCCACAACCAAGAGTTCCTGACATCGGGAAAATTGAAAACATCGGTGACTTCTTCTTTGGTTCGGATTGAAGATTCTGCCTTAAACAGACCTGTCAGGATATGTTTTCAGTGTGCAGGATTTGCCAAGCAAGTTGTACTTTTGTGGCCACAAAACTCGTTTTGCCCCACAAAAGTTACTTGCCGACTGCTGTTGCTGCGGAGCGATGAATCGCAGTTTCGCCATGCGAAAGAGAATGTTTTCAAAAAGCTAACGACTCCGTTTGCTATATGATGCTTACAATGGTTTGACAAGGAATTATATTTAGAGAGATACATAAGTAACCGTAATAATAAGGTATCACCTTAAAATATACATTTGATATTTCTGCAGAGGCAACTTTAATGTCGTGAAACATCATATCGAAATATCAAAGTTAGTACTATTTTATAATATTATTTAAGCAGATTTGCATAACAGAAGATTCTTGCATATCTTGAAACTTACATTTTACGGTTTCTATGACCTCAAGTCCAAGTTCATTTTCACCATCCAAGGCGTCAAGAACTTTGTCTGCAAGCCAAAGAATAAGCATCTCTTTCTCATCCACATGAAAATATTTAGCAAGTAGAAGTACTTGGCTTTTCTTAGCTCGCCTGTCACCACGTTCTATCTTACTGAACATGGGAGTGTCTATCTCTAAGTATGCAGCCAATTGGCGCTGCAATATTCCTTGTTCGTCTCTAAGAGACCTTATCTTATTTCCTAATAACATATCTGTTTTTCATTTAGATATTTTCTTTTATTGTAATTTCCCAATAACCGCCAAATGTAGGTGAACCTATACGCTTGATTATACCAGACTCCCTCAATAAGCGGAGGTTTTTTTCAACACCTCTTGTTGATATTCCCAGTTCCATTGCTATTTGAAAAGCTGTTATCTTGGAATCATGCTTTATTAATTCTAATATTTTATCAGTTGTCTTTTGTCGAGCTCCCGAACTTTTACTATTAGTTTCCGAACTTTTAGACTGCGTTTCCGAACTTTTTTCACTTGTTCTCGAACTTTCATTACACCCTTCATGTACAGGAATTATCACTAATTCAAGTTTCGCAAGTAGCCCTATGCCGTCTTTTTCACTCCGCATAAATCTT
>ERZ894203.1355-NODE-1355-length-13550-cov-17.623046_pt1 | contig 13550 bp, 8 predicted proteins | sample MGYA00380286_ERZ894203 | MGnify/ENA primary metagenome ERZ894203 (study PRJEB32331, sample SAMN06328484) | human gut metagenome | biome: human gut microbiome; feature: stool | host: Homo sapiens | collected 2014-02-06 ... | reverse complement strand
CCTGTACACCATGAAGTACGGGCAGAACCGGCAGGTACTTTCCATCGGACGTGTGCAGACGCCTACGCTCGCGCTCATCGTAAACCGACAGCTCGAAATACAGAACTTCGTTCCCAAGCAATACTGGGAACTGAAGACGGTGTATCGCGACACCACCTTCTCCGCCATTCTCCGCAAGAGCGATGAGGAACTGGTGCTGGAAGCGGAAAAACAGAAAGAAGGGGCAGCCGCCAAAGCTGCCAAACCCGAAGATAACCGGGGAATAGAACCTATCACAGACCGGGAACGGGGTGAGGCTTTGCTGGAACAGATAAAGAATTCTCCTTTTACCATAACGAACGTCACCCGTAAGAACGGGAAAGAGGCTCCGCCCCGTCTGTTCGACCTGACTTCCCTGCAGGTGGAGTGCAACCGGAAATTCGCTTTCTCCGCCGATGAGACGCTGAAAACCATCCAGTCGCTTTACGAAAAGAAAGTAACGACCTATCCGCGTGTAGATACCACTTTCCTGAGTGACGACATCTATCCCAAATGTCCCGGCATACTGAAGGGGCTGCGCGATTATCAGGCGTTGACTGCTCCGTTGGACGGGGCTACTCTGCCGAAGTCGAAGAAGGTGTTCGACAACTCGAAAGTGACGGACCACCATGCCATCATTCCTACCGGCCAGCCGCCCCAGAACCTGACGGATATGGAGCGCCGCGTATTCGACCTGATTGCACGCCGTTTCATTGCCGTGTTCTATCCGGACTGTCTGTTCGCTACAACCACCGTAATAGGCGAGGTGGAGCAGATAGAGTTTAAGGTTTCGGGCAAGCAGATACTGGAACCCGGCTGGCGTGTGGTATTCGGCACGCCCTCGGCACAGTCGCAGGAGGAAAAAGAGGAGAAGGGCGGCGAAGAAGAGAATGTGCTCCCCGCCTTTGTGGTGGGAGAGAGCGGCCCGCACCTGCCCGACCTGTACGAGAAGTGGACGCAACCGCCGCGTCCGTACACCGAAGCCACCTTGCTGCGCGCCATGGAAACTGCCGGCAAGCTGGTGGACAACGACGAACTGCGCGATGCCTTGAAAGAGAATGGTATCGGCCGTCCTTCCACACGTGCCGCCATTATCGAGACGCTCTTCAAGCGCAACTATATCCGTAAGGAGAAAAAGAACCTGATAGCTACCCCTACGGGTGTGGAACTGATTCAGATTATCCATGAAGAGTTGTTGAAATCTGCCGAACTGACGGGTATATGGGAAAAGAAGTTGCGTGAAATAGAGAAGCGTACCTATAATGCCGGACAGTTTTTGGAGGAGTTGAAGCAGATGGTATCGGAGATTGTGATGAGTGTACTTTCCGATAACAGCAACCGTCATATCACAATACAGGCTCCCGTGCCGGAAAAGGGTAAGGGGGAAAAAGCCGCTGCCGCATCCGATAAACCGAAGAAAGAACCGAAGAAAAGGACGCCGCGGAAGTCTGCAACGAAGAAAACGGAGCAGGCAACCGGTGAGAAGCAACCTGCCGATGCGCTGGTAGGCCAGCCTTGCCCGCTTTGCGGAAAAGGAACGGTTATTAAAGGAAAAACGGCTTACGGTTGTTCCGAATGGAAAAGCGGTTGTACATTCCGCAAGCCGTTCGAGTAAAGTTATATCCGGTTATAATCCTTTCCGTATCTTCCGGATGCTGCTCTGAAATCTTTTCAGGTATATCAGTAGTTCAGATGGAATTCAACAACCGCCTCGATTCCTTTGCGCAGTATATCCAGCGGAATGTTCTCGTTGGGAGAATGGATGGCGTTGGACTCCAGACCGAATCCCATCAGTATGGTTTTGATGCCCAATACCTGCTCGAATGTGGAGATGATGGGAATACTGCCACCGCGACGTACTGCCAACGGCTTTTTGCCGAAAGCTTTGGCGAAGCCTTTCTCCGCAGCCTGGTATGCCGGGAGCGTGATGGGGCATACGTATCCCTGCCCGCCGTGCATGGGGGTGACTTTTACCTGTACGGTATCGGGAGCGATAGCCATGATGTAATCGGCAAACAGTTGCGAAATCTTGTGATGATCCTGATGCGGAACCAGTCGGCAGGATACTTTGGCGTATGCCTTGGAGGGCAGTACGGTTTTGGAACCTTCGCCCGTATAGCCGCCCCAGATGCCGCATACATCGAAAGACGGACGGCAACTGTTGCGCTCCAGCGTGCTGTATCCTTTTTCGCCGAAAAGGGCGTTTACGCCGATAGCCTTTTTGTATTTCTCCTCGTCGAACGGGATGTGCGCTATCATTTCACGTTCCGCCTGCGGCACTTCTTCCACATCGTTGTAGAAGCCGGGAACGGTGATGCGTCCGTCGGCATCCGTCACCTTGCTTATCATTCCGCAAAGCACATTGATGGGGTTGGCCACCGCACCGCCGAAATGTCCGGAGTGCAGGTCGCGGTTCGGACCGGTCACCTCTATCTCCCAGTAGGCAAGTCCGCGCAGGCCGGTAGTCAGCGAGGGAAGGTCTGCACCCAGCATGCTGGTGTCGGACACGAGGATTACGTCGGCTTTCAGCAGTTCTTTGTGTTCCCGGCAGAAGCCTTCGAGGCTGGGCGAGCCAATCTCTTCCTCTCCTTCGAAGATGAACTTGACGTTATGAGTCAGCAGGTTATTCTTTACCAGATATTCAAAAGCCTTTACCTGGATGAAGGACTGTCCTTTGTCATCGTCCGCACCGCGCGCCCAGATGTGGCCGTCGCGTACTTCGGGCTCGAAGGGATTGCTTTTCCAGAGTTCCAGCGGTTCGGCGGGCATTACGTCGTAGTGTGCGTATATCAATACGGTTTTGGCTTTCGGGTCTACAATCTTCTGTCCGAATACGATGGGATTGCCAGCCGAAGGCATTACCAGTGCTTCGTCTGCACCGGCGGCGAGCAGCAGTTGCGCCCAGCGTTCGGCACACGCCAGCATGTCGTCGTGGTGTTCGGGTTTGGCACTGATGCTGGGGATACGGATAAGACTGAACAGTTCTTCCAGCATTCCGGATTCGTTCTCTGCGATATATTTCTTTATTTCCATAATAATAATGTGAAATGATGAGGTGATATCCTATCACTTTATCACCCGTTTGTTATAATTGTGTAGTACGGTCAATCAAGTAGAAATCGAGCAGGGTCATGGCTGCCATGGCTTCCACGATGGGCACGGCTCGGGGCAGTACGCAGGGGTCGTGACGTCCGCGGGCTTTGAGGGTGGTGTCCACGCCGTCCATGTTTACGGTGTGCTGCTCCATGAGTACGGTTGCCACGGGCTTGAAGGCTACGCGGAAGTAGATGTCCTGTCCGTTGCTGATGCCGCCCTGAATGCCGCCGGAGTGGTTGGTATGCGTTTCGATGCGTCCGTTGTTGTTATAGAACACGTCGTTCTGTTCGGAGCCTTTCATCTTCAGTCCTTTGAAGCCTTCGCCGTATTCAAACGCTTTTGCGGCGTTGATGCTGAGCATGCCGGCGGCAAGGGCGGATTGGAGTTTGCCGTAAACGGGTTGTCCCAGTCCGATAGGGCATCCTTTGATAACGCAGGTCACCACGCCGCCGATGGTATCGCCTTCGCCCTTTATCTTGAAGATAAGCTCTTCCATTTCTTTGGCTTTCTCCGGGTCGGGGCAACGCACCGGGTTGGTATCAATCAGGTCGAGGTCGTAGGCGGTATAGTTTTCTTCCAGTTTGATGGGACCTACCTGCGAGGTGTATGCGGTGATGCGGATGCCAAGCTGTTTCAAGGCGAGTTTTGCCAATGCGCCTGCCACTACGCGCGAAATGGTTTCGCGTGCCGATGAGCGTCCGCCGCCGCGGTGGTCGCGTATTCCGTATTTTACATTATATGTATAGTCGGCGTGCGAGGGGCGGTACACTTCTTTCAGATTGTTATAGTCGTTGGAGTGCTGGTTCTCGTTCCACACGATGAATCCGATGGGGCATCCGGTGGACTTGCCCTCGAAGATGCCGGAAAGGAATTCCACCTTGTCGGATTCTTTGCGTGAGGTAGTGATGCGTGATTGCCCCGGTCGCCGGCGGTCGAGCTCCGATTGTACGAAGTCCATATCGATGGTGATTCCTGCGGGGAATCCGTCTATTACGCCGCCTATGCCTTTACCGTGTGATTCTCCGAAACTGGTAAGGCGGAGAATATTGCCGAATGAGTTGAACATATCAATTGCTTTAAGGGTTTATAATGAGGTTAATGTGCCAGTTTGCCTTGTTATAAAAGGCTTTGACTTTATAAAGGTAACAATTTTTTTTGTAAAACGTTTCAAAAATGACAATAAATCTTTTATTTCCCGACTTTTAGAGAATAAAAATACTGTTTGAAACCGTATCTTTTTGCGGAAACATGTAAGAGTATTTAATAATGTAAAGAATGCTTATAATTCTTCCTATATGAAAAAAAGGACATCTATTTTTTATTAAAGACCTTGTTTAAAGGCTTTAAAAACTGTTATTTTGCACCCTCGATATAAAAGAGAATATTAACTAACCCTTAACTATGTAGGGATTTTATTAACTAAACAAGTATTTGTATGAAGAAAAATTTGTTTTATTTATTCGCATTGATTTGTTCAATGAGTTTATTTACCGCTTGTAGCGATGACGATGAGGCGCCGGGCAATTCTGGAGTAGTTGGAGAGGTTGTCGGTGACTACAAGGGCTTGATGGATGTTTACTATGAAGATCCGGATTTGGAAATAGCTAAAGATATGCAACAAAAGATTACTATCAAAAAGTCTTCTGACACTTCAATCGGTTTGGAGTTGAAGAACTTTGTGATAACAATTAACAATACTCCTCTTCCTATTGGAGATATAGCTGTTGAAAATTGTCCTTTGAAAGTAGAGGGAGATAAGTATTTATTTACTGGTAACGCTGATTTGGATTTGATTGTCGGCAAATGTGCGGTTTCTGTGGAAGGAGCTATCAATGGTGAAGCTATTGAATTGATAATCAAAGTGAATGTGGATAATGGTTCTATGAAAGTTCGTGTAGAATATAAAGGCCATAAAATGACAGGAAACGAAAGTTCGGAAGCTTTGATTAAAGAGTTCAAATTCGATAGCGATATTATTGCGGAGCAACCTGTAATCAATGAAGATAAAACTATCACTTTTAAAGTGGCTGAAACTGCAACAGATGATGATTTGAAAGCCTTGAAGCCAATAATCACAATTTCTGAAAATGCAACAGTTACTCCGGAATCGGGTGTGGCGCAAGACTTCTCCGGAAATAAGGTAGTGATTTATAAGGTTACTTCTGAGGATGGTACAACAGTGACGGAGTATAAGGTTTCTGCCCGAAAGAGTTCGGATGCTTTGATTACAAGTTTTGTTTTCGAGAATAATCCTATTGTTGCAGAACAACCAGTAATCAATGAAGACAATACGATTACTTTTAAGGTGAAAGCCTCTGCTACTGCTGATGATTTAAAGGCTTTAGTGCCTACAATTACTTATTCTCATAAAGCAACGATAGCTCCTGAGTCTGGTGTGGCACAGGATTTTTCTGATAATAAAAAGGTGATTTATACAGTTACATCTGAAGATGGTACAGTTGTAAAAGAGTATCAGGTTTTTATTTCGGGTACTGTGGAAAATAAAGATGTGTATGATTTTGAAGCGTGGGCTGTTCCTGAAGATGCTATGTATAAGGATGTAGTACAGCCTACTGGTTGGGCTACTTGCAATGATGCTGTAGCTTTAATTAAAAATATGGGAAGTTTGGGTGGTATAGTCTACAAAGGAGCATATCCTGTTCGTGAAACGAGTGATTGTGTTTCAGGAGAAAAAGCTCTTTTAGCAGAATCAGTTGATACTAAAGGCGGTACCCTATTGGGACAGAAAGTTCCAAAAGTTACAGCCGGAACTGCTTTCTTGGGGACTTTTAATGCATTTGCAGCACTAGGAAATCCTATGTCTGCTACTTCATTTGGTAATGAATGTCTTGATAAACCATTAGAAGTGAAAGGGCATTTTAAATATATAGCTGGTACAGATTTTTATACCAGTGATGGACAGTTAGATAAAAGTAGAAAAGATAAATGTACTATTGCTGCTGTTTTGTATGAAGTTGATTCTAATGATGATACATTGAATGGAGACAACATTTATAATTCACCTAAGATTGTAGCGAAAGCAATGTTGAATAGTGAAGGTCAAGCGGAATATACTCCATTTTCTTTAAAGTTGGAATATATAAAGGAATATGATGTTACGAAAAAATATAAATTTGCTGTAATCTTTTCAGCAAGCGAAGATGGTGCTAAATATAATGCTGCGATTGGCAGTAAACTGTACATAGATGATGTTGAAATTATCAATGAATAATTTTATAACTCTTATGTAATTTTTTATTTACTATTATTAATCTCTTCACTTATTTTAATGTGGAATAGGTGAAGAGATTTTTATATATAAATATTTGATTACCTTTTTGTTCGGTCAAGTGTGTACCAATCAGATTATTAGAATTTCTTATTTTTGTATTTCTATCAATAGGTAAATTTATCGTTTTTTTCTTATCACTCGTCATTTTCGTGGATACCATATTAAAAAATAAGATGCTTGAAAAGTAATGATAGGTATTGTAAAGAATGAAACCCAAATTACTCATCACTACTTGTGTTGTCCTAAGCGAAGTTGACTGATTATTATTAAAATGTCTATATAATTGCCATAAACTATTGGGTTGTTTAGGAATTGTAAAGGTCTACTTGAGAGTTGTAAAGGTCAACTTTAGCACCGTAAAGTTCTACTTGAGGGGATGAATACTATGAAACATAGGCAAACAGCATCTTTACGGTAACCTGAAAAAAGTATGTTATAAGTATAGCATTAGTACCACTCTTTGGTATATTAACTACCAAACATTGGTACTCCAAGTACCACGTAGCGGTATCTCATGTACCAAGCGTTGGTACTAACGGAATACTCCCGTATAAAATGAAAAAGTGACGACCAAAATCGGTCGTCACTGTATATAAGCTTGTCGTCACCAGATAATACCTTCGTCCTTAATGCATTAAAGCGAAAAGTGACGAGTGACGAGAAAAAACGAAAAAATCTTGTTTAGAAAGCATATCCGAATCCTAAGTTCAGATAGATAGGATACATATTAAACGTTATCGTATCGAAGTCTTTCTGGAAGATATTGTTTAATCCCCACGTTACATCGGCATGCACGGTGAGATGCTTGAACGCTTTCCATTCGCCCCCGAATTGGATACCCCACTGGAACTTGCGCAGCTCGTTGGAGAAATCGTAAGTTGCGATGCTTTCACCGGTAAACTCTACTTTGGAACCGGTCTGGTCGGGCGTGCGCAAGTGACCCTCGTACACATGTCCGGAGAAGTTGCCTTCCAGCAGATAGGAGAAGTACGGACCTGCCGATACTATCCAGCGCTTGCTGATGCGGTAGTCGGCAAGGATGGGAATGGTGAGGTAGGAGTTCTTCACTTTGGTTTTGACTCCACCCGTCCAAAGACCTGCCAGCTCTCCGCCGTTGGTATTGATGATTTTCATACCGTAGTTCTTTACGGTGGCTTCGGTAGTCATGTTCTTGTTCTCCAACCGCAGTCCCAGGGTAAGTCCCCACTTTTTCTTTTCGTCGAACCACTTGGTGGCATTACCTTCGATGGCAATGGCGATTCCCGGTGCGTAGCTGTCTATCTTGCGTATCTCCTTGGGCAGGGGAATGGGAGATGTACCGCCGATATTGAATCCGGCTTTAATGTTGTATTCCCAACCGTGCAGATAGGAGTTGATAAGACTTTTGTTTCTCTCTTCTTGTGCCTGTACGTTGGCTACCATTGCCAGCAGTACGGCTATCGTGCAAATAAAATGATGCTTTTTCATATTCTATAATCAGATTTCTTCGCTTATAAGTTCTAATTCGTCTACGTATAATGTGCTGCCGACTGCTCCTTTGAAGTACGCACCTTCCACGCTGGAGGAGAGGACGATGCTTAATTTGTACTTGCCGTTCTGCAGTTTCGACTTGTTTATCTCTTTACCGTTCATAGGTTCAAAAGGTAACTCAAACGCTGTCCATTCGTCGGTTTCTACAGCATCCTCTTCACTGATTTGGGCTTTGGCTACAATATTTTCGGAAGTCAGGCTGTTGCTGCCGTCCAGCATAAAAGAGTTCTCATTTGCCTCATACAGTATGGCGTAAATGTCGAAACGGTCTTTCATGTCTTTCTGTTCCACTCCACCGTCGGTGTATACATCTCCTGCCTTGAACTTGAAATAACCTTTCAATGCTATAGGACGTTTGTAGTACTGTATGCCAAACTTGGTGGCACGCAAGGGGGCGTTTAATGCGTTAGCCAAATCGAAAGAACCGATAAACAGGTTTCCGGCTGCGATATGCATATTAACTCTTTCTCCGAATTCACCAGTATCGCATGTCGTTAATTTTATTCCCTTAGTATGATTATAACCATCTGTTGTCTGTTGTGTGGGGTAATCAATGCGGCTGTTGGCCATGCGGGTGAGTTCGTAGCCGGGGTTGCCGCTGGCCCATTGTACTACGCGCGAAACGTTGGCCGAAGTTCCGGGTTCGAACTCGTAAAGAATGTCGTATTCAGTACCGGCAGAGGGAAGCAGGTCTTCGAAATGGAATGTTTCCGGCATTTCGGCAGGTATCACTTTTACGGTATAGGTAGCGGTCCATTCGCCGTCTTCGGAAGTGACGGTGAAGGTGCGGGAGTGAGACTCGTTGCTGAAATCGTAATTGTTAAGGATGTCATTCGGTGAATGTTCGTCTGCCTTGATGGTGGCACCGTCGGGCAGCGTAAACAGCAGTTGCTGTTTGGCAAGGTTTGCCCCTTTATGTACATATATGTTTATTTCTTTAGAGTCACTGTTGATGTGAGCCAATTGTACATCCGCGCCTGTACAGGCGTCAATGGCTGCTTCGGAGTTGAGCGCTTCGTCTTGTATGCAGGACGAAACGGCTAAGGCAAGCATGAGAGCAGTAGTCCACTTCTTAAAATTCATATCCTTCTTTTTTGAATGTTGATAAATAAATACAGTTTAGCAGTTTGCAAAAATACGCTATTATTTTGTAATAACAGATACAAGAAGAAAAAAGTGCGGTAAACTCTGGTATTTATTTGTTATTCCGTATATCTTTGTATAAAGATTGAATAAAAATATATATGGTATGACTGAAGCCGAAAGAAAACAAATAATTGCTTTGGTACAGCGCGAAGTAGTTCCTGCCATTGGCTGTACGGAACCCATTGCTGTTGCCTTATGTGTGGCGAAAGCAACCGAAACCTTGGGTGCAAAGCCGGAGAAAATAGATGTCTTGTTGAGTGCCAATATCCTGAAGAACGCAATGGGAGTGGGCATTCCCGGCACAGGTATGATTGGACTGCCCATAGCTATAGCCCTGGGAGCGCTGATAGGTAAGTCGGAGTATCAGTTGGAAGTGCTGAAAGACAGCAATCCTGCCGCCGTAGAAGAGGGAAAACGCTTTATCGGCGAAAAGCGCATCGATATATCGCTGAAAAAGAATATCACGGAAAAGCTTTATATCGAGGTGTGCTGCAAATCAGGCGGGAATAAAGCCACTGCCATTATAGCCGGCGGCCATACCACCTTTATATATATAGCCCGTGACGGCGATGTCCTTTTAAACAAGCAAAGTGCGGGTTGCGGAGAAGAGGAGGCACAAGTCGCAGGCCTGACCTTGCGGAAGGTATATGACTTTGCCATGAATGCCCCGCTGGACGAAATCCGTTTTATCCTTGAAACCGCCCGTTTGAATAAAGCCGCCGCCGAACGTTCTTTCGACGGGAACTACGGTCATGGACTGGGCAGAATGTTACGTGGCAATTATGAACACAAGATTTTGGGCGACAGCGTATTCTCCCATATCCTTTCTTACACGTCCGGTGCATGCGATGCCCGTATGGCAGGCGCTATGATACCGGTAATGAGTAATTCGGGCAGTGGAAACCAGGGTATTTCCGCTACATTGCCCGTGCTGGTCTATGCCGAGGAGAACGGCAAATCGGAAGAAGAGTTGATCCGTGCCCTCATGCTCAGCCATCTGACCGTGATTTATATCAAGCAAAGTCTGGGACGTCTGTCTGCCCTGTGCGGTTGCGTAGTAGCCGCCACCGGCTCCAGTTGCGGCATTACCTGGCTCATGGGCGGTACTTACGAACAAGTATCCTTTGCCGTTCAGAACATGATTGCCAACCTTACAGGAATGATTTGCGACGGCGCCAAACCCAGTTGCGCCTTGAAAGTAACTACCGGCGTCTCTACCGCCGTCCTCTCCGCCATCATGGCAATGGAAAACCGTTGCGTTACTTCCGTTGAAGGAATTATTGATGAAGATGTAGACCAAAGTATCCGAAACCTCACGAAGATAGGCTCCAAAGGAATGAATGAAACCGACAAAGTTGTCCTGGAAATAATGACAAGTAAGTGATTAGGGGTTAGCGATTAGTGATTAGTGATTAATGGTTAGCGATTAATCGCAGCATTATGAATATGTGCCATTGATAAACCAAATCACCACCTCTTAATCACTAACCACTAATCGCTAACCCTTAATCATTAATCACTAACTACAGCATTCGCTGCTACAGTCTCCGCAGTTGCATCCGCCACCGCATCCGCCGCTGCATCCGCCACCGCTCATCATGCGTGCCATTTCCGACAGTTCGTCGTTGGTGGCAGGACGGTTTTCGGTGATCTCACCTACGAAGTTCAGGTCGCAGCCTGCCAGGGGGTGATTCATGTCCATTACTACTACATCGTCCTTTACTTCGACTACGCTTCCGTTGATACGTTGGCCTTCCGAGGTCATCAAGGGGATTACGGCGCCTTCTACTACGCGTTCGCTGTCGAACTTGCCTTCTATCTCGAAGATGTTTTTGGGGAGGTCGATGACATGTTCCTCGTCATACTCGCCGTAAGCCTCTTCGGCTTTGATTGTAAAGTCGAATTTATCGCCTTTGTTCAGGTCTTTCACCTGGTTCTCGAAAGATTCCAATGTGAGGCCCAGTCCCGATATGAATTGGAACGGGTGCTCTGCGGGAGCTTCTTCTGTGAACTCTTTTTCTCCGTTTTCGATTGTGTACAACTTATATGCTAAGGTGATGTACTTGTTTTCTACTGTTTCCATTAATTTGTTATTTCTTTATTAGTAAATACTGCATTGTCTGTTTTGACAATGCGCAAAGATACGAATATTTTGCTTCGGGAGAGGAAGCGTCCTGGTAATTTTCAGATTATTAAGTGCTTTGTAAGTGTTTGGCATTACTTCTGCAAAGTATCCGAATCGTTTTATGGATAATCGACAAGTGATAAAATAAGATTTTAAAGCATGGTTTCCTTACGATTATTCATGTTTATATCTTTTTTTTCTTCAATTTGTTTGGAGATTATAAAAAAGCACTTACCTTTGCAGCATAAATAACGGATAAGAGAATAATAAAGATAATTTAGTTATGAACCTGCATACATCCATAAACCTGGCAGTCCTGCATATTATTCGCGTCGTGGTGGTGGCATCAAGAGCGTGAGAAAGGTTGTGTATGTATTTGTACGGTAAAGATATTTATAGTAAGCCTTTCTCATTACGGTGAGAAAGGCTTTTTTCATAAAAGGAGACAGATAAGATGAAACATCAGTTACGCAGTTCGTTCAGCACACAAGGCCGCCGTATGGCAGGTGCCCGCGCGTTGTGGACGGCCAACGGCATGAAGAAAGAACAGATGGGAAAGCCCATAATCGCGATAGTCAACTCTTTTACCCAGTTTGTGCCGGGACATGTGCATCTGCACGAGATAGGTCAGTTTGTAAAGGAAGAGATAGAAAAGCAAGGCTGCTTTGCCGCCGAATTCAATACGATTGCCATTGACGACGGCATTGCGATGGGGCATGACGGTATGCTGTACTCGTTGCCCTCGCGCGACATCATAGCCGACAGCGTGGAGTATATGGTGAATGCGCATAAGGCGGATGCCATGGTGTGCATCAGCAACTGCGACAAGATTACTCCGGGTATGCTTATGGCTGCGATGAGGCTGAACATCCCTACGGTGTTCGTCTCCGGCGGTCCTATGGAAGCCGGGGAGTGGAACGGACAGCATCTCGACTTGATCGATGCGATGATTAAGTCGGCCGACAACAGCGTGAGCGATGCGGAGGTTGCCAAGATTGAACAACATGCCTGTCCCACCTGCGGATGCTGTTCGGGTATGTTTACCGCCAATTCCATGAACTGCCTGAACGAAGCTATCGGTCTGGCTCTTCCGGGTAACGGTACGATTGTGGCTACCCACGCAAACCGCAAGCAACTGTTTAAGGACGCTGCCAGGCTGATTGTTGAAAACGCTTATAAGTATTATGAGGAAGGAGACGAAAGTGTGCTCCCCCGCAGCATTGCCACCCGCGAGGCGTTCCTGAATGCGATGACGCTGGATATTGCAATGGGCGGTTCTACCAATACGGTGCTTCACCTGCTGGCGGTGGCCCATGAAGCCGGAGCGGACTTCACGATGGACGACATAGATATGCTGTCGCGCAAAACGCCCTGCCTGTGTAAAGTTGCTCCCAATACCCAAAAATATCATGTACAGGATGTAAACCGTGCCGGCGGCATCGTTGCCATTATGGGCGAACTTGCCAAAGGCGGATTGGTGGACACGGCCGTACGCCGCGTAGACGGAATGACGCTGGCCGAGGAGATAGACAGGTATTGCATCACCGGCCCGAACGTCTGTGAGGAGGCGGTCAGGAAATATTCCAGTGCTGCTGCCGGAAAGTTTAATCTGGCACTCGGTTCGCAGGATACTTATTATAAGGAATTGGACACCGACCGTGCCGAAGGTTGTATCCGCGACCTGCAGCATGCTTACAGCAAGGACGGCGGACTGGCTGTACTGAAAGGAAATATAGCGCAGGACGGCTGCGTGGTAAAAACGGCGGGAGTGGATGAAAGTATCTGGAAGTTTACCGGTCCTGCCAAAGTATTCGACTCGCAGGAAGCTGCGTGCGACGGTATTCTGGGTGGAAAGGTTGTCAGCGGCGATGTCGTTGTCATTACCCACGAGGGGCCGAAAGGCGGCCCGGGCATGCAGGAAATGCTTTATCCCACTTCGTACATCAAATCCCGCCATTTGGGCAAGGAGTGTGCGCTGATTACCGACGGACGCTTCAGTGGCGGCACTTCCGGACTGAGCATCGGACATATCTCTCCCGAAGCTGCTGCCGGAGGCAATATCGGTAAGATTCAGGACGGTGACATCATCGAAATAGATATACCGAACCGCTCCATCAATGTGAAACTGACGGATGAGGAGCTGGCTGCCCGTCCCATGACGCCGGTAACCCGCGACCGCCAGGTGTCGAAAGCATTGAAAGCGTATGCAAGTATGGTAAGCTCGGCTGATAAAGGGGCTGTGAGACTGATAGAATAATTGGGAATTCCGTACCCGAAAAACAATAATAAATGCGAATCAGCAGTTGGCTTTCTGATTCAAAAATTAAAAATTAACAAATGTAA
>ERZ894203.1348-NODE-1348-length-13622-cov-6.221125_pt1 | contig 13622 bp, 10 predicted proteins | sample MGYA00380286_ERZ894203 | MGnify/ENA primary metagenome ERZ894203 (study PRJEB32331, sample SAMN06328484) | human gut metagenome | biome: human gut microbiome; feature: stool | host: Homo sapiens | collected 2014-02-06 ... | reverse complement strand
CATCGGCAACCGCCTTCTCGGCAGCCTCGCGAGCAGCGTCATCCTCGTAGACCTTGGGCATATCGGCGGCCACGTACTCACGCATGGCCTGGAAGGTGAACTCATCCACGTCCTGCGTCAGCAGCAGCACATCGTAGCCGCGATCGAGCACGCCCTTCACGACGGGCATCTTGGCCAAGCGCTCACGCGAATCGCCGGCGGCGTAGTAGATGGCCTTCTGGTCCTCGGGCATGCCCTTGGCATACTCGGCCAGGGTAATCATCTTCTGCTCCTTGGCAGACCAGAACAGCAGCAGGTCGGCAAGCTCGTCGGCCTTCATGCCGTAGCTCGAGTAGATACCGTACTTAAGACCTCGACCAAAGTTCTCAAAGAACTTCTCATATGCCTCGCGGTCGTTGTCACGCATGTCCTCAAGGTCGGCGGTAATCTTCTTTTCCACACGCTTGGCGATAGCCTTGAGCTGACGGTTCTGCTGCAGCGTCTCGCGCGAGATGTTGAGCGACACGTCGGCGGAATCCACGACGCCGCGGACAAAGTTGTAGTAGTCGGGCAGCAGGTCGTCGCACTTCTCCATAATCAGAACGTTGGAGCTGTAGAGCGCCAGGCCCTTCTCGTAGTCCTTGCTGTACAGATCGAACGGGGCGCGGCCCGGCACAAACAGCAGGGCGTCGTACTCGAGCGTGCCCTCGGCATGGAAGCTGATGGTGCGCGCAGGATCGTCAAAGTCGTGGAACGTGGACTTGTAGAACTCGTCGTAGTCCTTCTGCTCGACATCGGAGCTGCGCTTCTTCCAGATCGGTGTCATGGAGTTGACGGTCTCGAGCTCCTGATAGTCCTCGTACTCGGGCTTGTAGTCGTCACCAGCGTCCTCGGGCTTGGGCTTCTGGCGGCTCTTGGTCACCATCATCTGAATCGGGTAGCGCACATAGTTGCTGTACTGCTGAATCAGGCTCTTGAGGCCCCACTCGGTCAGGAAGCGATCGTAGGTCTCGGCCTCGCCATCGGCGTCGAGTTTCTCGTTCTCGCGCAGCGTGAGGATAACGTCGGTACCGTGCTCGGCACGCTCGCCGTCCTCGATGGTATAGCCCTCCAGACCGTCGGACTCCCACACATGAGCGGCATCCTCGCCATAGGCGCGGCTGACCACCTTCACATGGCTAGCGACCATAAAGGCCGAGTAGAAGCCCACGCCAAACTGACCGATAATATCGACATCGGAGCCCTGCTGCTCGGCGTTCTCGGTCTTAAACTCCTCGGAGCCGGAATGCGCGATGGTACCCAGATTGCGCTCGAGCTCCTCGGCGGTCATACCGATGCCGTTATCCGAAATAGTGATCGTGCGGGCATCCTTATCAAAGGAGACACGAATGGCCAGGTCGCCCTGGTCGAGCTTAACGCTCGGATCCTGCAGGCTCTTAAAGTTGAGCTTGTCGACGGCATCGCTCGCATTGGAGATAAGCTCGCGCAGGAAGATTTCCTTATTGGTGTAAATGGAGTTGATCATGAGGTCGAGCAGTTTTTTGCTCTCGGTCTTAAATTGACGCATGTGCAGTCCTTTCGCGCTACCCCTGTCCGCAAAAACGGCCCGGTTGCCCGAGCCGCCTCGCAGACCTGCTATGTTCAGACTTAGATTTTATAACCCATTAGCGCGCATATATACATACGGGATCGAAAAACTGTATGTTGCAATGCCCCATGCGCCAATCGCCAAGAAGTGTCCCCAACTGCCGGCAGAAAAGGAACGTCCCTATCTGTCGCCTAGCAGTTTGGCCATCCAGGCATGGGGCTGGCCCTCGTCTTCATAGTCCACCGGGGCGATCTGCGTGTAGCCAGCCTTGGCATAGAGCGGCAGCACGTACTCTTACGCATGCAGCTTTATGAGCTTGGCGCCAGCATCGCGCGCGGCGGCATCGCTGGCCTCGACAATCTTGCTCGCCAGACCGCGACGGCGCATGCTCGGCAACACGGCCACGCGCCCCATAATGTAGGTCTCCCCCGCCGCGACGCCTTCGTCCAAGTCGCACGCCGGCGACACTGGAGCCTCTGCGTCAGCCGCGCGCTCAAGCTCTTCGGGAAACACGCGCGAGCAACCGGCAAGCTCGCCGTCTACATAGAGCGTCACATGAATGCAGTTCGGATCCTCGTCGATAGCGTCGAACTCATTCTCGTAGCCCTGCTCGTCCATAAAAACGACGCGGCGCACCAACGCCGCGTCATCAAAGCATCCCGTCTTAAGTTGGATATCCATGCTGCCCTTTCATTCAATGCGAACGTTAGGGACAGATTTTAGCGAAAATGAGCTCCGCGCACGCTAAACTTCGCGCGAGCCTTCGCCAGGCAGTCGTAATGACCCACGTTATGGGCATCGCTCGCGATGAAGCTGTACAGGTTCTGATCGAACAGGCGCTGTGCCGGCTTTTTCTCGCGACCAAAGCGACCGCCGGCAATAAAGTCCGCCGAAGCCTGCAGCTTGCAGCCCATATCGACCAGGCGCTCCGCCACGCTTACATCCTTTTGAACCGCACGATAGCGCTCAGGATGAGCGATGATCACCTGGTAGCCACGACACTGCAAATCGTAAATCGTGTTCTCGTACTCTCTAAACGCATACGCATCGGCATGCGTCGAAAGCTCGAGCAGAAACTCGTTGGTCCCATCGAAATGCAAGTGCTCCGCGGCATCGATACCAAGCTCAACGAGCTTTCGATGGTTGACCTCGAAGCCCATCTGGAGCGGAAAACCGTCAGCGTTATCACGCAGCAGCTCAAAGGCATCCCACATCTTGTCGTAATCAAAATAGGGATCACGGCAGTGCGGGGTGCAAACGATTCTGGTTACACCGGCCCGCTTGGCAGCCTCGAGCATCGCCAAGCTCTCATCGAGATCGGCGGCGCCGTCGTCTACACCCGGCAAGATATGGCAATGAATGTCACGCATAGGTCAGCCTTAATCAACTAAACGTTTGCTCGGTTGGTGAAGATGCCCTTTTTGGAAGTCCCCTGATCGTCGGAGCCCTTCTTAACCTTCTTACCGTCCTTGGTGTAGTAGGAGTAGTAGTACTCGCTGGTCTCGGTCTCGCAGTAGTTCATGACGGTACCGATGAGCTTGACCTTCTCGGACTTCTTAAGCTGGCCGATAGCGTTGAGTGCCTCCTCGCGCTTGGTGAAGTCCTCGCGCACCACGAACAGCGTACCGTCGGTCAGGCTGGCAATCTCGGCAGCATCGATGAAGGTGCCGACCGGAGGAGCATCGAAGATGACGTACTGGAACTTGGCGGACAGTGCCTTTACCAACTTGGAAAAGCGATGGGAGACGATGATGTCGGCAGGATTGGGAATGTGCGGCTCGGCATCGAGGAAGTAGAAGTTCTTCTGACCCGTCTCGACAATCGCCTGGTCAATGGAGATCTGCTCGGACAGGACCGCATAGAGTCCGCCGCGCGAACGAACGCCGAGCATATCGGAAAGGGACCTGCGGCGCATATCGGCCTCGACCAGGAGCACGGACTTGCCGCTCGTGGCGATTGCCTGAGCAAGGTTAATGGAAACCGTAGACTTGCCCTCGTTGGGAATCGAGGAGGTAACGGTAATGGTGCGAATGGGGTCGTCCACGCTCGCAAAGCGGATGTTGGCCAGAAGGGTCTTGGCGGCATTCTGTACAACGAGCTTATCGGTGTTCTTTGCCTTAGCCATGCCTATTTACCACCTTTCATAGCCGGAATTCGGCCAACAACGGGAATACCCAGGAGCTCTTCTGCCTCTTCGGCACCGCGGATGCGGGTATTGAGCATGTCTGCCAAAACGACATAGGCAACTGCGATAAAGATACCGGCGAGGAACGCGACGGCAATATACAGCGTGCGCTTGGGGCCGCTGGGGGCTTCGGGGGTCTTAGCCTCGTCGATAACGTTGATGCTCTGGGCAGCGCCGACGTTCTGAGCGACCGTGCTCACCGAGCTGGCCATGGCCTTTGCGACCTCAGCCGTCTCCTTGGCATCGGTGCCGGTAACCGAAAGCGTAATGACACGCGTGGTGGTCTCGGAGGAAACAGACACCTTGTAGTCATCCAGATCGGTGAGGCCCAGTTCCTTGGCGGCGCCGCTCTTAACGCTATCGCTATCCAGCAGCGTGGCAATATCGTTGGAAAGCATCTGGCTCGCCGAGAGATCGTTGTAGCTCATCTGACCGCTATCGTCGGTCTTGGCGAGAACGTACATGCTCGTCGTCGCGGTGTAGGTGTTGTCCATCGCGGCGAAGGATACGATGCCCATGGCGATCGCGCAGACCACCGGAAGGGTGATGACCAGCTGAAGGTGCTTCTTCAGCAGCTGGAACAGTTCGAGAAGGGTCATGCAGCTTGCCTTTCATTTCCCCAGTTCGGATTGACAAAACTGTCCGTATGTTATCGCATCTTTTTACCGAGACCAAACTCTATACATAAGAAACAGGCTCTCCTGTAAAAATGTCGGAAGCAATCGTAAAATTGCACAACAACGCCGCACCCGAAAGTCAAATGCGGCGTCTACATCAATATCTATGTTGTATCGCTATGCGAATGGCTCGTCCTGCTGTATGGGAAACGTCACCGTAATGGTGGTTCCCACGCCCAACTCGCTCGACAGATCGAGCGTGGCGTGATGATACAGGGCCGCATGCTTGACAATGGCAAGCCCCAGGCCGGTTCCGCCGCGTGCCTTGGACCTACTCTTGTCCACGCGATAGAACCGCTCAAATACCTTGCCCTGTTCTTCAGGCGCGATACCGATTCCCGTGTCGGCGACCGCGAGGAACGGATGGCCTTCGTCGTTGGTACCGCACTGCAGCGTAACCGTACCACCGGGTCGATTGTAGCGGATGGCGTTGCTTGCCAGATTATAGATGAGCTCGTCGATCAAGCGCGACACGCCTTCGATGACCACAGGCTTGGTCTCATGACTTATCGTCACATTCGCCTGACGGGCGACCTGTTCAAGACGCTGCTCAACCGCGTAGATGGCACGCGAGAGCTCAATAGGCTCCGTGGACCCAATGGGCACCGCCTCGCCCTCAGTTGCACGCTCGGCCTCGTCCAAGTTAGACAGCGTAAGGATGTCGTTGACAAGCGCTGCCAAGCGGCCCGCCTCACGATAGATGCGACCGCCAAAGTTGCGCAGGTCGTCCTCGCCCTCGACCATGCCGTTTGCAATGAGCTCAGCATAGCCCGAAATCGCCGTAAGCGGCGTCTTGAGCTCATGGGTGATATTCGCCGTGAACTCGCGGCGCATACGGTCGTTGTCCGCTAGCACCGCCATTTGGCGCTTGAGTTCCTGGCGCTGCGACTCGATACGCTCAAGCATGGGGACCATCTCGGCATAGGCGTGCTCATAGCTACGGCGTGGGTGGTCCAAATCCACCTCTTGCAACGGCGCGATGATGGCACGGGACTCGCGGCGCGCCATAAAAAACGAGAGCACCGCACCCGCTGCTGCGATAAGCAGCATCGGCGCCACCATCGACAGCAAAATCGCCGCAACGCCAGGCTGGGCCTGCGCCAAGCGAACAACCTGGCCGTTATCAAGGGCGACGGCGCGATACAGCATAATCTCGTCAAGCGTAGAGCTTGCGCGCTCCGCGGAACCCGAACCATTCTCAAAGGCCTCGATGACCTCGGGGCGATCGCCGTGGTTGGGCAGTGTGGAAGGTGACGCCTCGTTGTCGTAGGCAACCGATCCATCCTTGTTAATCAGCGTGATGCGCAAGTCCTCGCGATCGAGGCTACGCAAGAACGGGATGGGCTCCTGCTGCTCGTCGAGGGCGGCAGCAATGAACTCGGTTTCTTGCGCCAGGTTGGCACTCGTGGCATCCGCCAAGGTGTTTTGCACAAAGAACGCACCCAGCACCGTAAACGCCACGATAACCGCCATGGCGCAGACAAAGATCGTCACAAAAACGCGGTGCGACAGCGTATGTTTTCCCTGGAGGGCGAAGACCACGGGTTACTCCTCCGATGCGGTGGCCGCGGTGTCGTCACCTTCGGCACCATCACCGGCAGAAGGCTCGGCCAAGCGGTAGCCCACGCCGCGCACGGTCTCGATGGCGCTGGCATGCTCGCCCAGTTTTTGGCGAAGCGTCTGCACGTGCACGTCAACGGTGCGCGAACCGCCGTCGAAGTCCCAGCCCCACACGCTCTGCAGCAACGACTCGCGGGTAAAGACCACGCCGGGCTTGCGCATGAGATACTCAAGCAGGTCGAACTCGCGCAGGGTGAGCTTAAGCAGCTCGCCGGCAACGGTCACCTCGCGATGGCTGGGCGAGAGCACGATGTCGCCCACGCTGAGCACATCGCTCGCCTGCTTGACCATGCCGCCGCGACGCAGCAGTGCGCGGCAGCGGCTCGCAAGCTCCATGAGCGAGAAGGGTTTAGTCAGGTAATCGTCGGCGCCGCCATCGAGCGCCATCACCTTGTCGAGCTCGGTATCCTTGGCGGTAAGCATCATGATGGGCACCGTCGCCGTCAGGCGATCGGCACGCAGGCGGCGCATAATCGCCAAGCCATCGGTATCGGGCAGCATGATGTCGAGCAGGACGGCATCGGGTACCCGTCGCGCCACGGCAGCCTTAAACTCACCGTCGCACGAAAAGCCTTCGGCCTCGATCCCCTGCTTGCGCAGTGCATAGACCGTCAAATCCCTGATGTTGTCATCGTCCTCGACGTAATAGATCATGTTGAACCCCTTTGCGGCCGGCATGACCGCCTCGCGCCGCCGCTCCCGACCCGCTTGCCGTGGCAGACCCCTTCGCGCCTAGCGTCCCCGACCCCGCCGCCGCACCCATCCCGGTGCCGCAGACCGTCTCGCGCGACGCGCTTGCCGGCATGGGCGGAGCCGCCGCGACCGGTGCCGCCGTGGGCCTAGGCGCCGCAGCCGGCATCGCCTCCAACATGGCGAGCACTCGCGCCCCGCAGCGCCCGCTCGCCCAGCTCGTCGACGTCGTGAGCGGCGAGAGCCATAGCATCACCTCCGCACAGGTGACCATCGGTCGCGAGCGCTCAGTTTCCGACATTGCCCTGCGCGACCCCAACGTGTCGCGCCGCCACGCCCAGCTCACCTTTACGGGCTCGGATTGGTCGATCGAGGACCTCAATTCCACCAACGGCACGCTCGTCAACAACCGCCGCATTACGCGCTGCCCGCTGCGCAACGGCGATCTGCTGACGTTTGGCCTGAGCACCTTTGAATTTAGGGGATAGTCGCTTATGAACATCGATATCGTCCTTTTTGCAGGCCGCATCGTCCTGGTCGCCCTGCTCTATATCTTCCTGTTCGCCGTCATGAAGACCGGCGTGGGACTTGTGCGCGGGCAGCGCCGCGACTCGGCTATCTGGACGATTGATGTGGACAAGGGTCCGCGCGGTATCCGCGGCATCCACGTAGACATGCTCGGCCCCGTCATCGTCGGTCGCTCGCCATCTTCGGACATCTGCATCAACGAACCGTTCGTCTCGGCCTCGCATGCGCGCTTTTCGCTGCAGGGCCCGGCGCTCATCATCGAGGACCTCAACTCGCTTAACGGCACGCTCGTCAACGGCCGCCAGCTCGTGGAGCCCGCGACGCTGCGTGAGGGCGACGAAGTCCAGATTGGCGACGTGGTCATGAAGGTGAACCGTCGATGATCGACGAGGAGGACAAGTCCGCAACTATGACCGAGGCACCGGCTGCCGCCACAGCTGCGCCGGCCCACGCCGCTCCGGCGGGCTCCGCACCCGTGGAACCCGAGGACACCGTGTTCTCCCTGCCTCTTTCGCATGTAACGCATGATATTTCGGATCTCGCCGATAACGAGGACGAAGAGGATGCCGTAGCGGCGCCCATCGGCGCACATGCTGCGGAACAGCCCACAGCGCCCGAAGCAACCCCGGCGCCGGCTCACTTTGCAGAGCCCGTCGCCGCGGCAATCAACGAGAGCGCTGCGGTGTTTGCGGCACCCGAGCCCGCCGCGCCGGCGTTTCCCATAGCCCCGGCATCCGAGGTTGCGCCCGCGTCTACGCCGGCGCCCGAGCCTATAGACGTCAGCCCGCAAGACGACGAGTCGACCGCCCGCGCGCCCGAGGAGCCCGGCTCCCCGGACACCGGCGATTCCGAATCAAACGCCGAGACCGACACCGTCTCTCCCGGTGACACAGCCGAGATCGACGTTGCCGCCGTTGAGACCAAGCTCAAAGACCCCGGCTCGACCATGAGCTTTGAGCCCCTGACCGAGGAGCGCATCGAGACCGACTCGACCTATGATGCCGGCACCACCACGCAACTCATGTGGGGCGCCCGCTCTGACGTTGGCTGCGTACGCCCGCACAATGAGGATTCCTACCTGGTGCAGTCGCCGCTCTTTTGCGTATGCGACGGCATGGGCGGTCACGCCGCCGGCGAGGTAGCCTCTTCCATTGCCGTCGAGACTATTGCCAAGACGGCCCCGCAGTCCGCCGACGCAGCACGCCTGGCCGCAGCCGTCGAGGCAGCCAACGCCGCCGTAATCGAGGCGGCCCTGAACGGCCTGGGCAAGCCCGGCATGGGCTGCACAGCCACTTGCGCCTATATCGAAAACGACACGCTCGCCATCGCCCACGTGGGTGACTCTCGCGCCTACCTGCTCCACGAGGGCACGCTCATCCGCGTGACCCGCGACCACTCCTACGTGGAGGAGCTCGTGGACGCCGGTGAGATTACGGCAGACGAGGCTCGCGTCCACCCCAACCGCTCGGTCATCACCCGTGCGCTGGGCTCGGACCCCGCCATGTATGCCGACCACTTCACTCTGCATATCGAGGAAGGCGACCGCCTGATCCTGTGCTCCGACGGCCTTTCGAGCATGATTCCCGATAGCGATATCGAGAACATCGCCACGCAGTCCTCAACCGCGCAAATCTGCGTCGACAACCTAGTGGACGCGGCGCTTGCCGCCGGCGGCCACGACAACGTGACCGTAGTAGTCGTTGACCTGGTTGACGATGGCGTTATGCGCGAGGCGCAACGCGTGCGTCGCCGCAACGTCACCATCGGCGTCGTCTTAGGTCTCGTCTTGGTGCTGGCGGCTGCCATCTGGGCCTACACGGGTGTCACCGGCTCGTACTACCTGGGTACCTACCAGGGCAATGTCGCCGTCTGGCGCGGCCTGCCCGGCAAGCCGCTCGGACTCAAGCTCCACTGGCTCGAAAGCGAAACCAGTATCAAGCTGTCCGACCTGCCCGAAGACACGCAAAACCGCCTCAAGGCGGGCATTCCGCAAACAAGTGTCGACGATGCGCAGGACACGATATCCAAGTACCGCCACCAGATCGATGAAGAGCAGACCCGCCAGGTGATCGACGCGCAAACGATTCGCGACAACACCAATCAGGGATCGACCTCCGAATCAGATTCCGAGAAAACCGCCGAACAGTCCGCCGAGGCCGAAGCCTCCGATAAGAATTAGAAAGGGAGTGCCGCTTATGAGTCGCCGCAACACCGAGCTGCTCTTGCTCATCGCCTCGGCGTTCCCCGTCATCCTGCTGTATGCGATGTACGTGCTCACCGCGGGCGCTGCCATCTCCTTTGAGACGCTCGCCGTACCGATCGGCCTCTTTGCCGCCTTCGCCGCGGCACATATCGCCGTGCGCATCTTGGCGCCCGGCGCCGACCCCGCCATCCTACCCATCGTATTTATACTTTCGGGCATCGGCATCACGTTCGTGACGCGTCTCGCCCCCGCTCTCGCCATCTCACAGCTCATCATCCTGTTTGTCTCGGTGGCGCTCATGGTGGGAACGCTCGCACTGGTCAAAAACCTCGACGTAGTCATGCGCTACAAGTACACCTTTGGCATTATCGGCATCATTCTGCTGATGCTGCCTATCTTTATCGGCACCACGATCTCGGGCTCCAAGCTGTGGATTCGCATCGCGGGCTTTACCATCCAGCCCGGCGAGTTCGCCAAGGTCTTTATCGTGCTGTTCCTGGCCGGCTACTTGGCCGAGAACCGCGAGTTGCTCTCCATCTCCAACCGCAAGATCCTGGGCTTTAAGATCCCTCGTCTGCGACTGCTGCTGCCGCTGTTTGCCGTGTGGGGTGTGTGCCTGCTCGTCGTCGTCTTCGAACGCGACCTGGGTTCGGCCGTGCTGTTCTACACCATCTTCTTGCTGATGCTCTACGTTGCCACGGGACGATTCTCGTATGTCGTTATCGGTCTTGCGCTCTTGGCCGTTGGAGCCGTGGGCGCCTACAAGTTCCTGTCGCACGTTCAGGTGCGTTTCCAGGTTTGGGTCGATCCGTTTAAGGACGCCCAGGGCCAGGGCTACCAGATCGTCCAGTCGCTCTTCTCGCTTGCCGATGGCGGTCTGGTCGGTGTTGGCATCGGCAACGGCATGGCCAACAACATCCCTGTCGTCGAGTCCGACTTTATCTTCTCGGCTATCGGCGAGGAGATGGGCCTTTTGGGCGGCGGCGCCGTGCTCATCCTGTTTATGCTCTTTGCTGTGCGTGGCCTCACCACGGCTGCCCGCGCTAAATCCGACCTCGCTGCCTTTAGCGCCACGGGCCTTACGGCCGCCATCAGCTTCCAGGCCTTCTTGATCGTTGGCGGCGTAACCCGCCTGATCCCGCTGACCGGCGTCACCCTGCCCTTTATGAGCCAGGGCGGCTCCTCTCTGCTGGCGAGCTTTATCATCGTCGCGCTCCTGCTACGCGCCGGTGACGAGGCGACCGGACGCGAGGCCGAGCTTACCGGCACCGGCACCATGGCCGCCATCTCTGACGATCAGGTCGCATCTGCCGCCGCCCCGACGGGCACGCGCTTTGCCACCTCGTCTTCCTACGGCAGCGGCAGCCATTCCGTCGGCTCGCGCATGCGCCGTCGCCTGCTCGACACGCCTGAATCCGGTGTGCTCGGCCGCGTGGCGCTCGCCAACCGTCTAACCCGCGCGGTGCTCGCCTTTACGGCGCTGTTCGCCATCCTTATCGGCAACCTCACCTATGTCCAGGTCATCAAGGCCAAGGACTATCAGGACATGCCGACCAACAACCACACCATCGCCCGCTCCAAGTACATCCAGCGCGGTTCCATCATCACGTCCGACGGCGTGACGCTGGCCGAGTCGCTGCAACAGGAGGACGGCACCTACGTACGCTCCTACCCCAACGGTAACCTGGCAGCGCACGTGGTTGGCTACGTGAGCCAGCAGTATGGCACCACCGCCATCGAGAGCGTCATGAACGACACGCTCACCGGCTCTAAGGATTACTCCAGCTGGAACAACGCCATCGCGTCGCTCGCGGGCCAGACCCAGCCGGGCAACACCGCCAAGCTCACCATCGACTCGCGCATCCAGACGGCGGCCGAGCAGGCACTCAAGGGCTTTAAGGGCGCTGTAGTGGTCATCGACCCGCGTACCGGCGCGGTGCTCGCATGTGCCAGCTCGCCCACCTACGACAACACCAACATCGATGCCCTGCTGCAGACGGGCGGCGGCGAGGACGGCTCCATGTACAATCGCGCCATGGACGCGCTGTACACGCCGGGCTCAACGTTTAAGGTCGTTACGCTTTCCGCGGCACTCGAGACCGGCACCGCCAGCCTTACCAGCACCTACCAGGCGCCCAGCTCCATGGACATCGGCAACGCGCCGGTCACCAACTATGCCAACGAGAGCTACGGCACCATCAGCCTGCAGCAGGCCTTTGCCGTGTCCTCCAACGTCGTCTTTGGCCAGGTGGCAAACGAAGTTGGCGCAAACACGCTCGTACAGTTTGCCAACGCCTTTGGCTACGGCCAAAAGCTCGGCCAGGACCTGACCTCCGCGGCCTCCATCATGGCCGACCCGTCGCTCATGACCGAGTGGGAGACCGCCTGGGCCGGCGCCGGCCAGCCTGTCGGCATGGACCACACGCCCGGGCCGCAGACCACCGTCATGCAAAACGCCGTGATTGCCGCCGCCATCGCTAACAGTGGCGTGGTCATGGACCCGTACTTTGTAGCCCAGGTACTCGCCCCGGACGGAACTGTGGTCAAGACCACGCAGTCCCGCTCGCTGGGTCAGGCCGTCAGCTCCGCCACGGCCGACCAGGTCAAGCAGGCCATGCTCGCCGTCGTCCAGTCCGGTACCGGCACCGATGCCCAGGTCCCCGGCGTCAAGGTCGCCGGCAAGACCGGCACGGCCGAGATCGGCGGCACCAACGTCAACTCGATGTTCGTTGGCTTTGCACCTTACGATTCACCCACGGTCGCCATCTCGGTGGCCTTGGAGGATTACGACAAACACGACGTCAAGGCGGCCAAGATTGCCGGCATCGTCCTGACCGCGGCGCTCGCCGCACAGGGAGCGTGATGCCCATGATCGAATCGGACACCCGAGGCGCGCCGCGGCCGAAGAGTTAGCGGCAACGCGCCACACGGCCCCAGCGGCCACATCGTAGGTACTACACACATCGTTGAGCGAATAGTTATGTTAGGAGCAGGAATGGAACAGAGGGTCCTCGGGGGAAGATACCTCCTCAAGGATAAGGTGGGGACAGGCGGTATGGCGACCGTCTACCGTGCGCAGGACCAGGTCCTCGACCGCACGGTAGCCGTCAAGATCATGCTGCCGCAGTATGCTGGCGACGCAACCTTCGCCGCACGCTTTAAGCAGGAGGCCCAGGCAGCAGCCGGTCTCTCCTCCCCCTATATCGTGGGCGTCTACGATTGGGGCAAGGACGGCGACACCTATTACATCGTCATGGAGTACCTGCGCGGCACCGACCTTAAGAGCGGCATCAAGAGCCACGGCGCCCTCGACCCCAAGAAGGTCGCCCAGATCGGCTCGCAGATCAGCTCCGCGCTTTCGGTCGCCCACAAGCACGAGATCATCCACCGCGACATTAAGCCGCAAAACATCATGGTGCTGCCCGACGGCAACATCAAGGTGATGGACTTTGGCATTGCGCGCGCCAAGAACAGCCACCTCACGCAAGACAACAACGTGCTGGGAACCGCCCACTACGTCAGCCCCGAGCAGACCCGCGGTCAGGACCTCGGCCCCACCTCGGATATCTACTCGCTGGGCGTCGTGATGTATGAGTGCGCCACCGGCCGCGTTCCCTTTGACGGTGACGACGCTATCTCGGTCGCACTCAAGCAGGTCAACGAGCTGCCTATTCCGCCGAGCCAGATCAACTCCGGTGTCGACGCCGACCTTGAGCGCATCATCCTCAAGTGCATGGAGAAGGACCCGGCAAACCGCTTCCAGACCGCCGACGAGCTGCGTCAGGTGCTCAACAGCTACCTGTCGGGCCGTGCCGTCAACGTCTCGGAGCCCACGCGCATCATCGGTGCCCCCGGTGAGCTGGGCGCCACCAAGACTCGCGAGCTTTCCGATCAGACGCGCGCCATGGTGCGTCCCGTCTCGGGCGTGAGCGGCCAGAATACCGCCCGTAGCTCGGTTTCGGGCTCCACCGGCTCCTACGAGGTCGAAGAGCCCAAATCCAACAAGAACAAGATCATCGCCGCCATGGTGGCAGCCGTTGCCGTCATCGGCATCGTGGTGGCCTTTGCCACAGGACTCTTTGGCGGCGAGCAGGTCACCGTGCCCGACGTGCTGGGCAAGGACCAGCAGACTGCCGTCGAGCTGATCAAGGA
>ERZ894203.1342-NODE-1342-length-13687-cov-9.464422_pt1 | contig 13687 bp, 10 predicted proteins | sample MGYA00380286_ERZ894203 | MGnify/ENA primary metagenome ERZ894203 (study PRJEB32331, sample SAMN06328484) | human gut metagenome | biome: human gut microbiome; feature: stool | host: Homo sapiens | collected 2014-02-06 ... | reverse complement strand
CATCGAGTCCGCATTTACTTAATTGATAACGTATTTATAGATTGAACTACTAGTTGATCAGGCATCCAAAGATCTTGGCCAGCCTGCTCCGAAATGGATGGATGTCGGCGGTGCTTCAGACGGAAATCGATTCTCCGGAGGCGGCGCAGCGGTTGCTTGTGCTATGGGCGTCGTCGGCGGTGATTTGCACAATCCCGAAAAAGAATGGTCGGATCTTTCTACCGTCAAACCAAGAATTGAACTCGGCAGAAAAGTTCTGGAATTCATCGCCAAGAACAAAACAAATTAAGTCATGACAATGTGCGTCCTCAGTGAGGACGCACGAGAGCAGTAAGACAGAGCCGATGAACCTCGATCTCTTTGATTTCGGATCAAATTCACCGGCTCTAATGGTTTTAGGCTAAGAGAATAAGATCAAAACTTATTTCTTCCAACCGAAGTATTCACAAACGGTATTCCAGGCCACTTCCTGGAGGAAATGAGCTGTCTTTTCTTCAACTTTCTCAATACCGTAATACTTTAAGCCGACAGGTGAACGGTGGTACATGCTGGCAAAGACCACGCAGGCTTCAAGGTATGTTCCTTCAGGAGAAGGATGTGTTTTATCGGCGCGGTAAAGTTCTAACTTCGGATCTTGTTTGATCGCTTCAGCAAAAGCCAAACCAACCGGAATCACCATTGCGTCAGCTTCATTGCCGACCTTTGTTGTAGCGTCTGCCAGCTGTTGAGTCATTTCAGGCTTGTTTTTACGGGCCCAAGTCATCATGATCAACGGCTGAATGCCAAAGCACTGGAGGTCATATGCATGCTGCTTGGCATACTTTTCAAAGATTTCTTTGCGCTGCGGATGGATCGGACCGGTACTGTTATCCTGAAGAATGACGGCGTCAAAGACTTTTTCTTTTCTGAAATCAAATGTCTTGATTTTGCCGCCGTCGCTGTGGTCAACATATGTAGAAGCCATTCCGGAAGGACGTACGAGTTCCCAAACATTGAACCAGCCAAGGTCAGCTGCGCCGATCGTAACCATACGGTTGCGTTTAACATTGATACCAGCAGCCTTCGCTAATCCATTAACGGCGCCGGAAAGTCCGCTTGAATAATAAGTGTAGGAATTGCCGACGAACATGTAGCTCTGCGGAGCTTCAATGGAAGTTACTTTAGGCTTAACTGAACATTCGAGTGATTGAGCAGCAAAAGGCAGAGAGCAAGCCACGATCAGGCCGGCGAGTGTGAGGAGTTTTTTCATAGTCATTCTCGATGGAAGGATTTGAGGATTTCATTTTTTCACTCTCCTCTTTAACATCCAATGCGTGCCAAGCAAAATCTCTTTGCATGAAAAGCAAAATAGCGCATTTTTGGTAGAGCATTTCTGCTCTACCAAACTATGATGATTAAGGAAGATGATCTTCCGTTGTGAGCCTCTCACGACTAAAGGATTTCACAGCGAGGCGAGGAACGTGCCGGAATTCTCTGAGCTCTAATCGTCTTGTACCCGAAAATCATCGCACTAAAGCATTCCTCATCTTCTTTAATGCCCAGCAGGTCTCGGACTGCCTGACTTCTTTTTGCGGCAGCCGTTGCATAACCGGCAAAACAGCAGCCGATATTCATCGTCTCCGCAGCAAGATTGAAGTAAGTCAGGTTAATTCCGCTTTCAACGCCTCCCCACACGGCGGTTTTAGGGCCTACACTGAAGACAACCGAAGGCGCATTACGAAGAATCGGATCTTGGCCGGCACGATAACGCTCTAAGATGGACTCAATCTTGTTTGCGTAGCGCTTGCCGTATACCGGATCGGTTCGGCAGTCTCCGTCAAACCATTGTGCAATCAAATCCAAGAACTTCTTTGTCGTTTCCGGTTTGGTGATAATCAAACGCAAAAAACGATTGTTTCCGCCGGAAGGCGCATAACCAACGACTTCAAGGATCTTTTCAAGATCGGATTGTTTCACCGGCTGAGTTGAAAAATTCCGATAAGACCGTCTTTGTTTCAAAGCCTGAAGAACCGTTTTTGATGCGGAACAAGTCGGAATTGTCGTCCGCTCTAATTCATCGGCTGGAATGCCGTTATGAATGATCGCACCTTCAGGACAATAGGCCGTGCATTGACCGCAGTCGTTGCAAAAATATTCGCGTCCTTCAATCATTCTAGGACGGCCGTCCTCAAGAATTAATAGACGCTTAGGGCAGACAAGAATACAGGTTCCGCAGCCGACACACTTTTCGGAACAACTGTGCAATGGAATGACATATTTTTTCTCTCTTGGTTTGTTTGCTTGTTGTTTTTCCTATTGAAATTTTCTCACCTATTCGTCGGCAAATTTTTCTTTGGATTCATCGTTTTTCTGCCGTGAAAATACTCATCGGATCAATGTTCGTTAACGAAAAGAAGAAAGTCAAAAAAACGGCCCCTAAAAATTTATCAATTTTTCAGGAGCCGATACAGGAGGTAAATCGATTACTAAATTCGTAAGTGTTTAGAATTCGTGGCACAGACCCATGAAGAACGATCTTGTGTTCACTCGTTCAACGTTGTGTGTCAGGACCTTCTTCTTATTCAAACTCTTGTTCTGGGATTTGCCGTGGATATATCCAACCGCGCCATAGGCATAGGTTCTCTTAGAGAGCGGATATTTGTAGCCTAACATTGCCTGATAGACATCCGCCTTGGAATCTTGGTAATCCCGCTTGGCATGTGCATAGCCGAGAGTACCGTTCAATTCGCCGCCGAATAATTTGATTTTCGTTCCGAGTGTGACAGCATTGGTGTCGTAACCTTCAACTGCTTTGCTGTCTTTGGCGTCGTATTTCGCAGCAGCAATTGCATCTGCGTCACCCTGACGAGGTGTCTTAATGTTCTGACCAAACTGATATCCTAAATACATGCGTACATCGCCGAAGTCGTAGGTACCACCGATATTGTAGGTTCTTTGGTCCTTCAGATTTTTACCGGCAGCAACTCCGGCATCTGTTTTGACGGCAGAGTCGTTATAGAACAAATTATCGAATGCGGCAATCAATCTTAAATTCTTATATCGATAGGTTGCGCCGACTGCGATGTAACGGTTCTTCTGTGAGGAAACGACATCATCATCGTCGATACCGTTTGAGTATTGGGCGTAAAGCTTAAAACCGCTGAGGTCAGGTGATTCGTATGTGACCATGTTATTAACACGAGCTGCGATGTTACCGGCAAAGACTTTGGTCAATGCACCTTCTTTCCAGGTGATTCCAAACGGGCTCATTCCTCCTACGATACCGCCGTGGGTACCGGCGGTCAGAGCACCTGTGCGGCCGAGTTCAAAAGCACCGAACGGAGTGGCTACACCCATGTAACTGTCACGGTAAAAAGCAGAGTCGGCGTCTTTTGCATCGCCGTTATCACTTTCAAAACCTTGTTCCAGTCGGAAATAGACTTTGTATCCGTTACCGAGGTTTTCCTGACCTTCAAGGCCGAAGCGAGAACCTTTGGTGATACCGGAAGCCATTTCAACAATGGTTTTGCCGTTAGAAGCATGATGAGCGTAGACACCTGTGTCCAATACACCGTAGAGTGTTACGTTTGAAGCTGGTTCTGCTGCAAACGCTAGGCTGCCGCTGAAGGCACAAAGAACAAGAGCCGTTGTTTTAGAAAGTTTCATCTGAATTCTCCTTGGTTAGTCATCTGAGGTTTCAAGTCATTCTGATGACGGCCATTTCTAAACGACAGGCAAAATTCAAAAGACTATTTTGCTTTTTATGCAAAGTCGTTATACCGGCTGAGGTGTAATCCAGTCTGTATAAGCAGAAACAAACAAATATTAGAAAATGTATTTTATTAATTATTCTTTAATTCAAAGAGATAGTTGTATTTTGCAGATCATGCAAGGACGTTGTGCAAGTAGTGTTTTATGGCGCGAAAATATCGGTCAGACCTGCATTATGAGCATGATTGAATGCTCCAATTCCTTATATTCCCAACGAACAAATTAGACAAAAGCCATTTCGCAATCAACTTTGATGCATTCTCAACATGGAAGAACCGCAGCTTAAACTTGGTGTCTTGGTTTCAACGACTATTGACCTATCTCCATGGCGGCTAGGAAGATCTTCGAAAAAAAAAAGAGCCCGAAGGCTCTAAAAACTTCTCTAGTTTTATGAAATTCACCCCAATGCTATTTCAATAAGACAAGAAGAAACTTTGATCTTCTCTTGGCCTTTTCTTTTTCCAGCTTCTGCAAAAAGTCTTTTTCTTCAGCCAAGAGATGATCTGAATAACTAAGGAACTACATAACGGGACATCCGATCGGCTTCATTTCTCGATACTGTTCAACCTTAACCGGAATACCGGACCGACAAAATGCGCCGGCATAGTAGTCATTCAGCGCTTTAACTGCGCCCGGCCGAGTCGGATCCACAGGAATCAGTCGGTTAATGGCGGTTCCGCCTCCTCTCCTTCTCGCCACAGGCAGTGATTTGCCGTCAACTTCTCTGACCTCGGCACCGCCGGACCAGTGACCGTAGGCATGAGCCACACAAACCGTCATTTCGGCAACACCGTCGTCGCAAGCCAGTACGCCTTCAGCAGTGACGCCGTCCGGACTTGTTAACACCACGCGTTCCTTGTCTTTGAGGCCAAACTGCTGGGCCGTATTCTTGTTCATGTAAATGAAGTTCTGCGGAGAGACTTGATTGCAATGGTCAAAGAACCCGGAATAATTAGATCTGAGGATCGGTTTATAAGTAGATAAGACCAACGGATATTGATCTTTGTCCCAATGCTTTTCCCACTGATCGCCGTTGAAGAACTTCGGCTTCTCATAGACCGGAATACCGGGATAGGCTTCCCCGCTGAAGCAATGCTTCTGAGCTGCGATAGCAGGATTAAAGATCTGAAGGAATTTTCCGCCGCCGTTGGCTAAGAAGTCGCCGTTGTATTTATCCGATTTTTCATAGTAGCCGCCGCGGGAAAGCAGTGCTTCAACTTGTGCGCATTGTTCCGCTGTAAGCACGGGTTCCAAGGGCTTCATTGCCCGCGGCAGAGCCGCTAATTCGCGGTCGGAATCCGTTACTTCGGGCAAATGTTCGCACTGGGTGGCAACATTGCTCAAATAATAGGCATACCAGTCGTCGAATCGTTTCAGCGGAGCCTTTGACCCGTCTTTTCTTGCGACGGCTTGTTCTCCGAATCCCGGAAGATTTAATTTTTTTGCCACATCAAAAATAAATTCTTCCATGCAGATATGGCGGCCGTCTGCAGTTAAAGCGGTTCTCGGCGTGACAACTGGGACTCCGGCTACGACACACTGGTCAAAATTGCCCCATGTTCTGTCGCAGCCATATTCTTCAAACATGACGCGATCCGGAATAATGTAGTCAGCATTCCTGTTGGTTTCGTTGACATAAGCATCAATCGCCACAAACAGCGGAAGTTTCTTGACGTCACGAAGGGCCTGTTCAGCCTCACAGGGCAGAGAACTGGCGCTGTAAACGGGATTGCTGCGCCAGTTAATCAGAGCCTTGGCCTGATAAGGTTCCTCGTTAGCAATCGTAAGCAGAACTTCAGCGGCATTGAGACCGGTATAGTCGGATGCCAAAGGATGGTAGACATGTTTGGCCGGATACGGATTTTCCTTGTTCTTCACGTGCTCGGCATACTCGGTGGAGCTTTCATAAGGATAGTTCCTGCAAACACTCACTACCCCGTCTTGAGATACTCCGCCTTCGACATTTTCCAGGTCATAGTTGCCGCTGAACCCCATGAAGGCTCCGTTGCCGTAAGCGGCACCGCCCTTTCTGTCATGAGAGCCGGCCAAAGTATTCAAAATACAAATCAGCCAAGAACTCATCACGGAATCCCAGCCGTTATTGCCGGTATTGGATACTGCAACCACTTTTGTTCCGTGAGACGTAAATTCTTTAGCCACCGCTTCAATGGTTTCGACCGGAACGCCGCAAACATTAGAAAGATATTTCAGAGAATGTTCGTTCGCGTTTTCTTTCAAAACCTGCAAGGCAGATTTGTAGCGAATATTTTTAGGCGCAGCATTTGTGAATACTCTGTCCACATAGAGTTCTGCAGGACCGCTCTTGGAGGCAGCCTGAAGAACGCCCTCGGAGTAAACCACGCCGTCACCCTTCTCACCGAGTCCGAATTCAGAAGCATCCGCCAATGTATTCGTCTCTGTATTGATGAGATAGGCAGCATTGGACCAGTTGATTTCGCCGATCTTTTTAGCTGCAGTTTCGTTCGGCGCGCTCAGGAATTTTTGATTTTCTTTGCCGGAATTCAGAATGACCTGAATCAAAGCAAGCAGGAACGCCGTATCCTCACCGGGACGAATAGGTACCCACTGAGCACCGGTTCCGTTCGTTACGTTGCTTCTTAGGATGGGATCTACGCAGACGTACTTAGCATTACGGTTTACTCGCGCTTTGCTTAAGCCCGAACCTGTTCTGTTGATACTGGCGCCGGAGCAGCCTGGCGCTGTTCCGATAAAAATCGCATACTCGAAATTATCCCAGTCCACGTCGCACATCCCTGCTCCGATCTCTGGAGCAAGACCCATGGCGTAACCGACGCCGACAGGAGCACCGCAGTATCCGTGCTTGGTTGTCACATTCACCGTTCCGAAGCCTTGACGCATAAATCTGCCGTAAAGGCTGCCGCGCATCGTATCTTCTTCGTTAAAGGTCGCAAACAGTTGATTGCTTTTAACTCCGAACTCAGAAACTCCGGGTACCACCGGCGTTTTTATGTCACGAATCGCACGCAGACCTTGAACCTGCCCTTCACCGAACAGGTTTCCGCCTTCAACGATTTCCTGCAGAGCCTGTTCATAAGGAATGGTGATCCAGCGATCTTCACCTCGTTTGCCGGCGCGTTTTAAGACTTTTAGAACACGGTAAGGATCATCGACGGAATCAAGACCGCTGGCACCTTTACCGCAGGAGGTCGCTCTAAAGATTTTGCCGTCCTTCCCGAGATAAAGCGCTTGATAGGCTTCCGCAACCGTTGTCTTCAGAGGAAGCGGCGCGCCTCCGGTCACAACTTCGCAATAAGGATTGCCGGCGAGTCGGGTAATTTTGTCGGTGGCTTCATCTACGCGATAACGTAATCCGCACATATTGTTGCAGGTAAAGCAGCGTGTGAAGCCCACTCTGACGCTCGGCTGCAGGGCAACACCGGCTCGGTTGACTTTCAGTTCGGGTGCAGCGTGGTTGCCAAAATGGTTTGCATTTTTTGTCATCGTTCTCTCCCCTTAGCGCTGCCAGTTTTTGAAATCAGCCTGCAGCCACTTCTTATCTTCAAAGTTCTCCGGCAAACCGATGTAGAAAATGTTCGGTTTTGTGCCTGCGGACTCAAGCAGCACATAAGGCTTATTGTTTTTAATCAGTTGATAGACTTCGCTGTTTTCGTCATTCAAATCGCCGAAAGTACGGGCGCCGCCGATACAGCTTTCTACACAAACCGGCAGCAGGCCTTCGTCCAGTCGATGGATGCAGAAGTTGCATTTTTCAGGCGGATTCTTGTGTGCCGGATCCGGCTTTCTGGCCCAATATGCGCAGGCCTTGGTGCAGTTCATGCAGTGAATACATTTGTCGTAGTCAATTACCACGATGCCGTCTTCCGGACGCTTGTAGGTCGCCTTGACCGGACAGGCCTTAACGCAGGTCGGATTCTCACAGTGGTTGCACTGATTCGGCAGCGCGATCATGGCTACGCCGTCGTCATTCTTTAAAGAGAGCTGGTTCACGACCGTGCGTTCGCGACCCGGTTCTGTTTGGTTTTCAATGCTGCAGTTGACCGTACAAGACAAGCAGCCCGTACACTTTCTGACGTCAAAAACCATGGCGTAATGCTTACCCGGGGTTTTGGCGAGCACAACTTGCGGGGAGACTGCCGTGAAAGCCGTGCCTGAGGCAATGAGTTTTAGTAATGTTCTTCTGTCTAACATTGTTTTAATCCTAGAGATTCTTTAGTTCGGCTCCGCTTAGGAGAGCGGAGCCGAAGAGGCTTTCTACTTGTTCTGACCCTGAATCTTGGCGTACCAGAGGTTATGGTTTTGTTTCGCCCAGTTTTCGTCACACTTGCCGCTAAGCATGTTTTCCATGCCGCCTTCGCTCATGACGGCGCCCATGTAGATATGAACTACAGAGAAGGCTCCGAGAATGATGGCGCTGCAGATGTGAATGATGAGAGCCAGGAGTGCACCGTTCTTAGACAGAGTTCCGAAAAGACCCGGGAACAGCAGGAGCAAGCCGGTCACCACCAAAGCCAAACCGAAGATCGTGAAGGTCCAGAAGAAGGCTTTCTCACCGGCGTTAGCAAAACCGGCATCCGGGTGCTTGGGTTTGCCGCCGAGATTGATGTATCCGCCGAGCGCAAGGAACCATTTGCCGTCACCGCTTTCGGGAAGCTGATTTCTGCTCCACTTCACCATGAGGATAACCGCTGCAATGATGAATGGAATAGCAAAGATGTTATGGAACAAAACGCTGGCGTAAACCAAGCTGTGGAAATGGGCCGGCGTCATCATGGGAGCCAGCCAAACTTTACCGGCGCCGATCACAAAACCGGACAAAATCAGGATGATGCACGGGACGGCTGCACACCAGTGAAGAACCACGTCGCCCACGGACCAGCGCTGAATCAGCTTGCCGGAAAATCCGTCGGAAAGTTTTGCGCGGCCGTTGATCAAGACGAACACCGCAAAAAGAACAGCGACGGCGATGATAGAAGCGAAGATTAAGTTTGAGATCATCTCCGCAGACTGCAGGAAGCCGAGATAGCCGGAAGAGACTGAGTTCGGATCATACGTCGACATGAGCAAACCTGCGTTGTCGGTATAACCCAAATACTGAGGAATATCTCTTTGAATCTGGTGTTCCACGACCGGAGACCAAAATTCAGGCTGCTTGACTGCTGTCTCTTGGGCAAACGCCGTTGAGGAGATAACGGAGACAAGTGAGAGTAAAAATTTATTCATGATAATTTCCCTTGGAACGGGGGCAAAAGTTAGACAGCTTGAGTACGGCGGAGCTCTGCTTTAAGCGCTTCAGAGGCCTCTTTCCAAAAACTTTGGTCGGTGTTTTCTGCGATCGCGTTTAAGAAAGCTTCGTACCATTTGTCAAAATGCTCGGACCTAAATGATTTCGACAAACCTTCAATTTCTTTCAGAAGCTGTTCGGAATGTTCCTTTTGGCGGGTTTCTTCTGCAACAGCTTCCAAGAAATAAAGAAATTCCAGTTCGTTGCCGAAGAAGTCCGGCAGTTCATTGAACATCGAGGCGCTGGTAAGGCCCGCGGAGGCATAGAAATTCGCCACATCGGCAGCCACTGGTCCGTTGAGCTTCCTGGAACTCGTCACCCAAGCCGATTCATAGGGGATCACAACCAGACGGTAGGGTCCGATACAGAGCCTATTGAACTCGGCTTCGGTTTCTTCCGGAGCGGCAGAAGCATCTGCAGCCTCCTTTGCGAGCGCCGGATAACCCGAACGTTCAGCCCAATCAGAAAGGTTCCGGTAGGTTGAAGCCAGCCCGGGTTTCAAGAACAGGTCTTTGAACACCTCAAGCGTCTTTCTCTGCCCATTCGATTTCATTTTCTTTCTCGGATGATGATCATGTTGGGTTTGTTCGGACCGTCGGTGTAGCCGATGCCTTCTTTCGAGGCAGAGGCTTTCTGGGCCAGAACCTGCGTAACGTTGCCGACCTGCAGGCATTTCACCGGGCAGCCGTCCACACAGGCGGGATTCAAACCGGCATCCAAGAGCTCGACGCAAAGGTTGCACTTAGCAGCTTTGCCGTCGATCTTGCTGATCGTAATAGCGTCGTACGGGCAGGCTTCCTTGCACAAACCGCAGGACGTGCACTTATTTCTATCCAAAACGACGATGCCGTCGGGACGCTTGGTAAAGGCTGCTGCCGGGCAGACCGCCAAACAAGTCGGGTTTGAGCAGTGCATACAGGCGTGAGAGAACCAAACGTCTCTGACGCGGCCGTCTGCGGACCTCACTTCATAGAGGTCCACTTTGCGGAAGCGGACATCCTCGGGCAGTTCGTTATGAATCTGACAGGCAACAGAGCAGCCGCCGCAACCGACACAGTTTTCCTGTCTGAAAATGAAACCTTTTTGAAATTTGTTGCTCATTTCGTACTCCTATGCCTTGCTAAGGTTCACTCTGGTTGAGTGGTAAGCAGAACAGCCACCCATGTCCGTCAGCTTGCCGGTTGTCAAAGAATTGGTATTGGTGTTTTGACCGTATGGGTTGGTGCTTCTCCAGTTACACTTAGCCGTGCGGACCACACCCGGAGCGACACGCGTCGTCACGCGAGCCACAAAGAATGCTTCGCCTCTTTGATTGTTCAGACGAACTTTGTCACCGGACTTAATACCCAAGCGTTTTGCATCTTCCGGATTGACTTCACATTCATAGGCGTTGTAGGCGCGAATGTATTTAACGTTATAGAAAGAGGAATTGACGCGCTGAGGGATTCCGGGAGAAAGAAGACGGAACGGCAGGTTCTTTTCTTCTTCGGGCATTTCTTCTTCGCACAGCGTCAGATCGATCACCGGATCAAATCCCGCTTTCTTCATAATGTTGGAATAAAGCTCGATCTTGCCGGATTCCGTTTCTGCCTTACCGCCAGAGCGAACCGGGACGCTTTCGGGCATATCGAGATGGATGAACTTTTCTTTTTCCAGACGTTCAAGCGTAATACCCTGATACCACGGTGTTTCCGTCTGCAGGAACTGACGGATGATGTCTTTAGGCGTATCGCGGAAAGCCTGATCCTTGAAGCCCATTCTTCTGCCCCACTCAGCGAAGAAGTCCCAATTGGGTTTGGATTCACCGACCGGCTCAATCACTTTCTCGCAAATCTGGACGTACCAGGAGTGGTAGTCGCCGATGATGTCATCCGTTTCAAACTGCGTGGAAGCCGGGAGGATTAAGTCGCAGTACTCTAGAGAATCAGTCATGATCATGTCGAAGCCCACGACGAACAGGTCTTTGCGCTTGAGGTTTTCGATGACAGCATTGACGTTCGGAGACACAGCAACCGGGTTTCCGTTATAGATAACCAACAGATGGATCGGTTTGATCGGACGGTTTTCTGTCGTCGGATTTTCTGCCTTCAAGGCCATATCCAAGTCCGTCATGTTGACGTGCTGCTGTTTGCCTTTACGCAGATAATTACCGCGGCCGAGATTCAGATTCATGCCGGTAATCGGACGAACGTTATCGTAAATAATGCCGCAGGACGGTTTATCGAACATGCCTCTCATTGCCTGCCTGATGGCAATGGCACGCGTCATACGAGCACCGTTGTAGTTACGCTGCATGCCGTAACCGGCGCGGATAATGATTCTCTCGGCACGACCGTACACATCGGCAAATTCTTCGATTTGCTTTTGGGTCAGGCCGGTAACGCGTTCGATATCCTTCCAGTCCACAGAATTAACTTTGGCAATTGCCTGATCGGCACCGATACAGCAATTCTTCAAGAAGTCATGATCGATCATGTCATGGGCAATCAAATACTTCATGACGCCGGTAGCGACCCATGCGTCAGTAGAGGGTTTCGGCTGCAGATAGATATCGGCCTGTGAGCAGATCGGTGTACGGTTCGGATTGACAGCTAAAACTTTGGCGCCTTTGTCTCTGGCTTCATTAATCAGCTTAATGCCGTGAACATTTGAGACGGTTTCATTGAAGCCCCAGGATACGTAGCAGTCGCAGTTGGGGATGGTTTCGGGGTCGGGCCCGTCGGTGGTACCCTGCACGCTGCCGTAGCCCCAGACACCGGCTTCCGTACAAACTAATCGATCCAGGATGGAAGAACCGATGCGATTGAAGAAGCGGTCGGCGCCGCGCATACCGATAGCACCATAGTTGCCTGAATAAGAATACGGAAGGATGGCCTCGGAACCGTATTGCTCGATCACTTCATTGGTTTTCTTGATCAGGATATCCCAGGCTTCTTCCCAGGTGATCCTTCTCCACTTATGAGAACCCTTTTCTCCGACTCTGACCATCGGATGCAGGATTCGGTCGGGCGCATAAGTGTATTCAACATATGTCAGGCCCTTAACGCACGGGCAAGAGCCGGTTTTATATTGTTCGTCGGCACCTCTGACATAAGTCATGCGGCCGTTCTGAACGCTGAACTTCATCAGGCATCTGTCTGCGCAGTTTCTGAGGCAGCTGCTGTATTTGATGGTTCCTGCTCTTTTTGCGAGAAGCGAAGTATTTGCGCCGTAGCTGTTCATCGCGAGCGCTTTGGTCGGAGCAAGTCCTGTCAGCGTTCCAAGGACAGCCGATGCGCCGATACCTTGAAGAAAATATCTTCGCGTAAGCTTCATCATATTTATGACTCCTTTAGATTTGGGGTTTTTAAATAACGTCTTTTCCCAAGACAGCTCCGGATCCTGCCCTAGTTGACTGCTCTTTATTCATTGAGGGCTTTCTGCCACTCTTCACTTAAACCTTTTTTGAGTTCCTGCTTTACCCAGTCGAAAGCAGGAGACTGATTCGTATTGCCGTACACGATGTAATTTCCGATCGGGCGCTCTGCACTGCGCATTTTCTTAATGCGGTTGATGACCTGCCGCGGCAGCGTCATATAGGAGACACCTGGAACCAGTTTGGAATACTGGCGTGTAAATTGATTGCAGACGACCGCCACCGAATCTGTAGACATAAGGAGCCGGAATGCGGCTGCCAGACTTTCGGTGTAGTTCGATACCTGCATCTGAAGGCCCTTCTCTTCACATACGCCAACCAGCAGAGGACACGCCACGTCGCTGTAATTGTCGATTTCCAAAAGCGGATATTTAGAAATGTCATCGATCGAGAATTTCTTCTGCGTAAACAGCGGATGGCCGGTTCTGCCGAAAAGATAAATGTCGCTGGTTTCGGCAAAGCATTCGTAATTGAGGCGCGGATCTCCGAATCCTTCATAAACTACTGCGAAGTCCACTTCGCCATTAATTAACTCAGGGATGCAGTTATGAGAGAGGATGCGGATATTGAAGCGCATCTTCGGGGCTCTCGGGAGCAGCTTCTCATTGATCACTTTCAGTGTCGGGAAGCAGAACTCGTCGTAAACACGCAGTTCAAACGCGCCTTCGGAGGTAAACGGATCAAACTTAGAGTGCTGTTTATCCATCTTACGAAAGAGCTGTACGATCTCGACCATCGTTTGAGAGATCTCAACGGCCTTCTGTGTCGGGCAGAAGCCGCTTTGCGTGCGAACAAACAGCGGATCGTCGTACATTTCCCGCAAGGAAGCGAGTGCACGACTAATCGCCGAATTGCTGATTCCAAGCTCGGTTGCAGCCTGACTTGCATTTCTTAACTTGAAGACTGCAAGAAAGATTTTGCAGAGCTGGTAAGTTAACTGGTTAATTGTCATTTTGGGGCTTCTTTGGGGTTTGAAGTTGGGTCAATTATATGAAGCCGCCATCCTAAAGAATTTGATAATTATCAAACTTTTTAAAATTGATTTTATCGAAAAAACCAATTTTTAAATTGTGAAAAACGTTTTAATTCAATACGTTGAGAGTATCGTTTTGCACGATAAGAAAAATTAAGAGTAGTGATTTACCCCAATTTACTTTTATCAAATCCAAGAGTCATTAATACTTTAAGGAAGCTCTGTAAAATGCTTGATTCTTCCCAATGGCCTTTAGAGACTTAAT
>ERZ894203.1326-NODE-1326-length-13823-cov-11.348271_pt1 | contig 13823 bp, 20 predicted proteins | sample MGYA00380286_ERZ894203 | MGnify/ENA primary metagenome ERZ894203 (study PRJEB32331, sample SAMN06328484) | human gut metagenome | biome: human gut microbiome; feature: stool | host: Homo sapiens | collected 2014-02-06 ... | reverse complement strand
ACCGAAGTGGACGCCGCTGCCCGGAAGAAGGCCCCGTCCCTCGTCCAAGCGTTCCGTGACATTCGCGAAGCCGCCGCCACCATCGTCGTGGACTCCGGCGTCTACCGTTCGTTGGATACGGCCGGACAGAGCGCCGACATCTACCGTGACAAGCTCGTACAGGTCGGACGCGAATTCAAGGAGCTGACCGGCTTCAAGATTCCCGACATGTTCCTCCCCTTGATAGGTTCCGCCGTGTTCGCGTCCGACAGCATCATGCAGACGTTCGGCAACCTGAAGGCCGGATTGTCCAATTATGCGGCGAACACGGCGCAGCAGTGGGCTCCGGTCAAGACGATTCTCGTCGAAGTCTTCTCGAACGCCGCCGAATCCGTCAAAACGAAGATGGAAGTCATGCGCGCCGACATAGAATCCGGCGTGCTCTCCATGGTCGAGAACGTGCGAGGCAAGGCGTCCGAATTCAAGGTGGCGTTCAGTGAGATGCTGGACGAGACCGGAATCCGCGACACCGTGTCGAAGTTTGGTGCCGTGGTCGGCAATGGGCTTTCCACTGTCAAGGGCGCGCTCAAATCGTTCGGTTCCGAAGCGGCGTCCGTATTGTCAGAGCCGTTCGACGGTCTGGCCGAAAAGGTTTTCGGCTCGTTCAAGGGACAGAATCCGTTCGCCCCGTTAGCTTCCGCCGCGAAGACTCTTGGCACCGGATTGTCCGCTACGGTCGGCGGCGCCGTGTCGCGTCTCGTCGGACGATTCAGCCCGTTGGCGTCCGCTGGTAAGACCGCGTTCGCCACCATCGGCTCCGCAGCGTTGAAAGTGTCTTCCGGCGCGTTGAAGGGCTTCGGCACGGCCTTGAGAGGCGTCGGCTCGGCAATCAGCGGGATTGGCAATATCGCATCCCGATTGGGTGTGACCGGCGCGATATTCACCGGTCTGACGGCCGGATTCCAGACGCTGTTCAAGCTCGACCCGTCTCAGATGGCAGGCAAGTTCGATGAATGGCAGAAGAGCCTCGACAGCGCGCTTATCGGCGTCCAGACGAAACTGCCTGCCATGGCTAGCGCATTCGCAACCGCCCTTCCGCAGATGGTGGCGAGTATCACGACCGCACTGCCGGGCATCGCCAACGCGCTTATGAGCGTTGGCCAGACGCTCGCGCCCGCGTTGATGACGATGTTGCCGCAAATCACGCAGGCGTTCTCCGGCATGTTCGCCCAGCTGCCCGGACTCATCGCCACGTATGGTCAGCCGATGCTGACGGCGTTCGGCTCGCTGTTCGCCACGCTTGCCGGGCAGATTCCGTCGCTCATGACCTCTCTCGGTCAGGCGTTGATAACCGGCATTCAGGTCGCGTTCTCCGCAATCGGAGACAATAGCGGGGCAATCGCCGGTTTTATCAGCGTCTTCGGCGCATCCTTGGCTTCCGGCATCCAAACGTTGGGTGCAACCGTAGTGGCCGCGCTCCCATCCATCGGACAGAGCATCGCCACCGCATTGCCTACGCTTATTCCCGCGTTAATGTCCGCCATCACCGGCGTGGTCACCTCGTTGGCTGCCGCGTTACCGGGCATCGCCGTTGCCATCATCAACCAGTTGCCCGCAATCATCAGCGGATTGGTGACCGGCGTCATCAATGGACTACCCATGCTGTTGAACGCTTTCGTCAGCGTGGTGACCAGCATTGCGGCGAACTTCCCAAGCATTTTCATGGCCGTCGTGAGCGCGATTCCTGCGATTATCGCGAACATCGCGAGCGCGTTCGCCGGATTGGGCGATCGGATACTCGGCTTCATCAAGAACATTCCAAGCCGAATCACCGGCCTGTTCGCCGATGCTGGCTCGTGGCTGCTGAAGTCCGGCGCGGCGTTGATGAACGGTCTCAAGGATGGCATTCTCGGCGCGGTCGAAAGCGTGAAAAGCGCGGTGAAGGGCGCGTTGCAGAAGGTTCGAGACTTCTTCCCGTTCTCTCCAGCTAAGGTCGGCCCGTTCTCCGGTTCCGGCTACACGTCTGTGTCGGGCGAGCATCTTATGCGCGACTTCGGCAAGGCCATCGGCGCCCAAGGCGCGTTCGTACGCGGTCAGGTTGACGGCGTGCTCGGCTCCTTGGATTTCGACCAGATTGACGCGGCCAATCTTGGCATGGTGTCCGCTCCGCAGCTGAAAGACTATACTGGAATGGTGGCGGCCGGTGACCAGCGGTATGCTGGCGGCGTCCACATCGACAATGTGGTGGCAAGCCCGTTGAGCGACGTGGAACTCGTGGCCCGCCGATTCGGATACGCTTTGAACAATGAGATGATTGGAAGTGTCAGACCTTGAGCACGATAACCGTCACCGTTGGTGACATCACGCTTTACGGCGACGCCGGACACGAGTTCACGCTCGTGTCCATGAGCGGCTTCGACGATTTGCCGTCAGCCAAGACCGAACAGGATTCTTGGGCTAGGGCCGACGGCAACGCCATTCCCGGCACCACATACTATGATGGGCGCACCATCACCGTCAACGGATACTATGCGACCAGCACGGTCGAGGATACGGACGAGATGATGCGCCGTCTACGCGGCATGGCCGGACGGTTGGTTCCCGTCACCGTGCAGAAAGGCAATGGCGTCGCCCTGTCCTGTGATGCGGAACTCCGTTCCATGACCGTGGATGAATACCGGTATCGTGGTAAGGCTGCGTTCCAGATTGGCCTGCTCTCGCCATCCCCCTACCTGTATGGGCCGTTGCGCTCGCAGACGGTTGGCGTGCCGACCGATGGTGAGGGTATCACTGACCCGCTGCTCGACCCGCTGACGGAAGGTGAGGTTGGCAATCCGGGACGTGTCGCCATCACCGGCAGCGGTTTCGCGCCGACGCATTTTGTCGTGAAAATCAGTGGCGGATTGTCGGAAGGCGTGCGCATCCACTGCGTCGAGACAGGTGAGGCGGTCGAATTCCACCGTCAAATCAACCCTGACGAAACGATGGTGTTCGATTTCGACAATGAGCGCGTCCTGTTCCAGAACCAGTCTGATTTGAGCATGTTCCTCACCGAAGAGAACTGGTTCCGTCCCTCTGGTGATGCGACGATACAGTTCACGCCGTTGGGCGTGCAGTCGGGCACGCCGTCGATGACGGTCGAATGGAAGGAGGCTTGGAGGTGAGAATCTATCTTGCTGACCTGCTGACCGGACGCCGCATCATCCCATTGCCGCACACGTCCGCCGAATGGGAGATGAAGCTGAACGACACGGATTCGCTTACGGTAAAGGTGCCTATTTACGCAAGCTCGGATGATACGAGGCTGCAATATATCGCCAACGATGCGCGACTGTTGGACTTGAGGAACACCGCCGCCATCGGCAAGACGGTCATGGTCGCCGAAGATGACGGACTTGCGGTCGGCGGCGTGCTCATGCGCCGCGACTATGACGCCGACTCTGGCGTTCTGACATTGGTCGCCTCCGGCATGTGGACGTATTTCGACCACAGGACGATTCTTCCGGCGAAGGCGATGGGCAAAAGCCTCGTCAAGTCGGACGGTTCGCCTGACCCTCAATACGACACGCACTACAGGGATGTCACATGGAACACGGTCGCACGCAATCTCGTCGAACAGGCCATGAGCTGGCCCCACAGCAATGTGCCCGTCGTGCTGGAGACGGCGGAGACCGGCAAGTCCGAAGCGAACTATCAGGCCGTGGACCTCAACTATGTGGGCGAGGTGCTGACGAACATCACGAACTATCAGAACGGCTGCGACATCGGATTCTTCCCCACGCGCACGGCTGACGGATTGGGGTACGAGTGGCATATGAAGACCGGACATCCACTGCTCGGCGGCGAAACCCACTATTTCAGCGCGTCCGCCATGCAGCCGGGCATCGCCTCATTGTCCGCCACGGATGATGGTGACAAGCTCGCCTCACTGCAATGGTTCACGTCCGGCAAGTCGGATGACAAGACGCTCGTCGTGTCCGCCTATACGGACATTCTGGATAAGGCCGGAGCGCCGATTTGGGAGAGCGTGGATTCCAGCCATTCGACCGTGAAACTGCGGAACACGCTTCAGGCGTATGCGAATGAGGCTGCGGCCGTCTACTGGCAGCCGGTATCGTCCACTGAGGCGAAAGTGCATCGCGGATACTTGCATTCCGTGAATCAGACGCTCGCCAACTATACGGTGGGCGATTATATCAGGTTCACGACGAAGGGCGACTGGTATTATGTGGATGGCGCGCATACGCGGCGCATCACCGGCATCAAGGCCGATGAAAGCTCGAATTGGATTACGTTCACGTTGGGTGACGTGTTCGACGGTGTGAAAGTGACGGTGGATTAATGGAAATCGTAGTGCATCAGGGCGAGCAGGCGGATGGCGCGCCATTGGTCGATGATGCGGAGGAGAACGTTCTTGACGTGAAGAATCCGGCTCAGGCGACTAACAAGCTCGTGTCCACGTTGAACGAGTATGGTCGTCGTCTACGCGAATTGGAGAAGCCTTCCGGCTCACAGTTGACTCAGGCGATTCAGAAGGTGTTGGATATCAGCGCGAACATCGACCAGACTGTTACGGCGTCCATCAACAAGAACTCGTATGACCGTGCGACCATCGACCAGAAGTGCAACGCGTGGAATTGGGGCGTATTGCCTCCGGGGCGCGGCGGCACGAACACGACCAACGCCTTCAATAACCTGTTTTCGACCGGCTCATGGCGTGCCGTATGGGCGTTGTCGGACGGCACGATGGGCACGTCCCAGTCCAGCCGCAAGGTGAAGCAGGATTTCCTCAAACCGGACATCACGTTGGAGCAGATGCGTTCCGTCGATTGGACGCTCTACCGTTTCATTGATGACGTGAATCTGAACGGGGACAGTGCGACGATCCATTTGGGCATGATTGCCGAAGAACTTGACGATAACGGTTTGGGGCAGTTCGTAGAGTATGATGATAATTATGAGCCGTGCGGCATCAACTATCCGATGCTGGGCGTGTGGGCGATACATGAGGCCCATCTCGCCCATGACCGTATCGACCGGCTTGAGGAACGTTTGAAAGCGTTGGAAGAAAGGATTGATAATGACGTTGAGGAATAGTCTGTTCGCAGTGTCCGGCAAGGCGTCGTTTTTGGACGCGCGCCGCGACATGAGCGGGCTTTTCGTCTGCGACAATACGACGATGATGCCCATCGCTGGCATTCTTGACCGTTCGCAGGACAATCTTGTGACGGGCAACAGTAATTCCATGAGCGTGACGGTGCACCCGTTCAACGCCGTGTTGAACCGTTACGGCGCGTTGTTGGTGCAGAATGACGGCGATGTGAAGGTGCCATTGCCTGCGGCACCGTCGGCGAACTCGCGTATCGACGTGGTGTACATGAAGCAGAACGAGACGCGCTCCCCCATGTCGGACAGTTCAGACAACCCAACGTTCGGCGTGGCGAAGGGTGTGGCTGCGGCGACGCCTGTGGCGCCCAGTGTTCCGGCTGGTGCTTTGGCTTTGGCTCAAGTGTTGCTTCCGGCTGGCGTGTCGAACACGGCTGCCGGCGGCGTGGTCATCTCGCAGTCGTATATCGGTGCCGCGTTGAAGGGCGACAAGCTGCTGGTGCAGAATTCCTCGCAGCGCAACGCACTCACCCATGTGCCTGAAGGCACGCTGCTGCATAACGTGGCCGATGGTTGCGACCATGTCAGACGTGACAACGCTTGGATGCCTTACAGCGGGCAAACGACTGAAATTGGTATGCCGTTTTTCGGTGGAGATTTCCTCAAGTTGAGGATGTTGAACGGTGTCGTATATGCGACTGGTTCCGGTGGCCCGAAGGAGAATGTGAACGAGTCGAATATGTACAACAAGAAAGGTACTGAAACCGTTCCTATCGGCTGGCGTCCGAAAAATAAAACAATCATCGACGGATTGAACCACACTAATTTGCCACCGTTCGCATGTGTTGTCGCTCCGAGTGGGGAGATGTATATGTTCGGCTCATGTCGCTATGGCGTACACGCGAATGTTTCAGCCTCTTGGCCGACAATCTGACATAACATAAAGCCCCTCAAAACGAGGGGCTTCGCTTTAATTGTAGCCAAACGTGATATAGCCGAAGGACAGCGACTTGTCCCAAGTGCCATCTTCACGTCTGACATAATCTCAACCATCGGCTAGAATAGTGCCATATGAGCACTGACATCATCGTCGCCCTCGTGACCGGACTATGCGCCATTATGGTCGCGGCCATCACTTGGGCGCAAAACAGACGCGGCGATTTGAGCGAAGCCTATCGGCGACTCTCGGAAGCCCAATTGAACATGCAGCGTGAAATCGACCGTCAGGACGAGAAGCTGGCCGAATTCATCAGCGAGCGCGACAGGCTCCGGTATCAGGATGATTTGAAAACCTCGTACATTCGGGCCGTCGGACATTGGCTGGGCGAACTCTGCCATGTGCTCGACCCCGAGTTTTTGAAACGGTATCCTAAGCCTAGGCTTCCGGACGAGCTTAGGAGTACAATAGAACCGTTGGTAGACATCGATAGTAAGGAGCAGAATATTGTTCACTAAGGATTTTTGGGTTGACACGTTGGAGCGTGCAATCCGCACCGCATGTCAGGCCGCATTGTCGGCTGGCGTGGTCGGCGGCGTCGGCCTGTTCGACGTGGATTGGCTGAACGTCTGCGGCATCGCACTGGTTGCGGCCATCGCAAGCGTGCTGACCTGTGTCGCGTCGAGCGGCAAGACCGATTCAATCAGTCCGGCTTCCTTCGCAATGTCCGACAGGGCGAAGGTGACCGGCAAGCATATTGCAAGCAATGAAATGGAGGTTTCCGAATAATGAGGATTGTGGATATCAGCAATTGGAAGGCTGACGTTGACGTTTCCAAGATTGACGCCGATGGCGTCGTGGTGCAGTGCACTTGGGGCGCTGGAGAGTGCTCCAACGACTATGGTCTGGTGAATTCCGTGTGGACTGGCGCGGATGCGAAGATTCAGGCCGCTGCCGCCCGTGGCATGGCTGTCGGATACATGCATTACATTCGCGGCGTGAACGCTTCGGCGGAAGCGTATTTCTTCGCCGAGCACACCAAGGGTTATCTTGGCAAGTTCGTGCCGTGCGTCGACTGGGAGAGCGATGATAACGCCGCATGGGGCAATCGCGCGTATCTGGACGAGTTCCTGTACCAGTATATCCGTCTGACCGGCGTGAAGCCGCTCGTGTATGCGTCGCGTTCCGAACTTCCGTTCATCAAGGATATCTGCGGCAAGCATGATTGCGGCATCTGGGAAGCATGTTACGCGTCCATGGATGAGGTCGGCTGGCAGGATGCCGGTTCGATTTGGTCGTATGTGGCGTATCCGATGCGCCAGTACACGCCCAACGGTCATATCGGCGGTTATGCTGGTTCGCTTGATTTGAACTATTTCGCTGGCGACAAGGCCGCTTGGGACAAGTATGCTGGCGTGGGCGCGAACACTCCGGTGAATCCGGCTCCGGCGCCGGTGGTTTCCCCGTCTCCGACTGTGATTGCGACCACGTATGAGGTTGCGGTCGATGCGTTGAACGTGCGTACCGAACCGTCCGTGAAGGGCGATGTTGTCGCCGAATATGTGCGTGGCCAGAAGGTTGTGCTGGACGGTTGGGGCGTTTATGCTGATGGCTTCCTGTGGGGCCGTTATATTGGCGCTTCTTCGGGCCAGCTTAGGTATGTCGCCATCGGCACCGATTCGGGAAGCGAATGGTATTTGACAATGTGTCGTTAGCTTGATACAATGAGGGTTGTTGGAAGTTTTTACCAACATCCTCCCTTTGGTTTCTCCCCAGCCCCCGCAAGATTCATGCGGGGGCTTTCTCTTTAATCATCCAACAGTGCGCATATCATGTCCACCACGATGGCCGTAACCACGTATGCGATGAAAACGCGCGTGTTCCACGCGCCGCTTATCAACATGATGGTTGCGACGAACCCAAGCAGGATGATGGTGCAGACGACGAGCTTCAGGGTTTCCATCAGAACTTATCACCTTGCCTTTCCTTCTCATTCATCACCGCGCAGCCTCCAACATTTCGTACAATATCCGTCGTATAGCCACAGCTCTTTCGTTGTGAGTTTTTTCAGGCAATGCTTGCATCGCGTCGGGTCGAGGTGGGCTAGTGCTCTAATAACACTCATCTGTATACTCCAATCTTTCCTGTCTGTTCTTGTCCGTCAACACCGAGTCGATTTCCCGCTTGCAGTCATCGCACGGCATTTCCGGATACCATTTCTCCAACGTCATATAGCGCCCGCAGTTCAGGCATTGATGAAGCAGTCTGATACTCATATCATACCTCCACTGCGGGTTGAGGGGCGTTCTGATGCTGATAGTGGCCGACCATGCCGTAAGGCTTCATCGAGGCGGCGTTCAGGTATCCGAACGAGACTTGGCCGATTCGCATGCCGGGTTTCAGCATGATGGGGAAACTGTTCTCGTTTTTCAGTTCGACGGTGATGGTTCCGATGAATCCGGCGTCGATGAATCCTGCTGTCACATGCGTGCAGAGTCCGAGTCGGCCAAGGCTGCTTTTCCCGTCGAATCGTGCCATCATATTATCAGGGAGGCTGATTTTCTCCACTGTGGCTCCGAGTACGAACTGGCCGGGTTGGAGCATGTAGAGTCCGTCGATTCTGAAGGGCTTGGTGTGGACGCCGTGCAGCGTGTGGTCGCTGCCGTCCGCATAACAGGCCTTCATGTCCTTGGCGAAGACAAGTATGGTGTCCTGTAAGGTCACGTCATACGAGTTGGGGTTCAACTGTTTTTCCGTGTATGGCAGGATGAGGTCCTGATATTCCACGCATTGTTCGATGGTGACGTCGTTCAGCATTTCTTCTCCTTACTTGTTGCAAAGGCGCTGCAATAGTTCCTTGTCGCTTATCGGTTTGATTTCGTACAGGTACATTGCGCATGCGAATGGGTTTTTCATCCCCGCTTCTGCTGGGAACTGTTCTTTGAGTTCCTGCACGGTCATGTCGGTTAGCTTGGCGAACATTGTCCATGTCCAAGGGCTGGCCTCATAATCTCCGAACGGGGTTTCCGGGATGATGATGGCGTTACCGACGTGGGTTCCGGTGGTGGCGTCGGAGAATACGAAGGCCACGGTCTCGTATGGCGATTGGGTTTCGCGGAGGATGAAGCTTGTTTCACCGGATTCTATCTTCCGCCATTCCTCACGGCCTACTGTCAGTCGCGTCACGTTGCGGTTGTCGTTAGTCATTGTTCTTCCTTTCCTGCATGAACGCGAGCGCCATTGCGAGGTAGGCGATGGCGTCCATGTACGAGTCTTCCTTGGTTGGGTCGAATTTGATGCGTTCGATTTTCAGTTCGGCCATCATGATCGCGACTTCCACTTCCGCGTCATCGCAGTCGAACCATCGTTTGGAGATGTTTTGGAACATGGTGCGTGGATTGCCGTATTCTTCGGCTTTTTCCCCGGTGAGCATGTTGTTCACTTGGATGAGGTTGTCGGCGATGCGCGCGTAGATGATTGTGTTTGCGGCTTCCGGCGGGTTGGTGGGGGTGTCGCTGGGTGTTTTCGACTCGTGATGGTCTGCGGGAATTGCCTTGTTGACGCTTTCCATCACGTCATCCCAATTGTTGTTCGGTTTTGATGATGTCATCGAGGGTTTTCCTTCCTTCTATCACGTCCATGACCTTGCGGTTCCATGGCGTGTCCGGTACGAGTATGCGCTGTTGTCCCTGATAGGGGCTGCCTCGTCGCACCAGTCTTCTGTTGGCCTGCTCCCAGTCGGCGTACGTCCATGGGAGGTCGAGCCATATTTGGTCTTTTATGAGATGCTGTAGGCCGTCCACGCCGGTGCCCATGGATTGCGGGTTGGCGACTATGAGCCGGTATCTTTCCCGTTCTTGGTCGGTCATGGCGAGGAATGTTTTCGCATCCGTGCATGGCTTCCAAGTCCGGTAGATTTCGTCTCTTACCGCTTTGAACCGTGTCCATACGAGCAGTGGGGTCGGGTCTTCGCGTCTCTTGGCTTCATCGTATACTGTTTTGATTTTGGATACGCCGAACCAGTAGGACTCGCCACGGTCTTCGGTCTTATAGGCGAAACCGTCATCGAGTTGGGCGAGTTTGACGGCTGCGGCGCTCGCGCTTGCCGCATACACGTCTTCGGCGAGCTGGTGGGTGTTCGTCCACTGTTCGAGCGTCGCATCCTCCTGTTCGGTTTTCGGAGAGGGGAGCCATTCGACTTGGGGCAGCGGGTTGCCGCCGCGTCGGATGTCCAATACGAGCTTTTGCAGTTGTCGGCACGCTTCCTCGACCATGGGCTGGGAATACGTGTATTTGACCACTGTGCGCCCTTGCACGCTCATCGTGTATGGTTTACCGTATCGCATCCTGAAAGCCCCTAGAGTGCGCCAAGAATCGCCTAATAGGGCTATCCTGTCTTTGGCGTGCGGGTACATGACCACGGTCTGCCCGTACAGGTCTTCCAAATCCTTGGGGGCGGGCGTTCCGGTCAGCATCAGCACGTCCTTGGCGAGGTCGCTGATGTTTTTCACGACTTTGGAACGTCCGCTCCTAGGATTCTTCACCATGTGGCTTTCATCCACGATGAGGCTGAAACCGTCCGGCACTTCACCAAGCTTGGCGGCCATGTTGTATGACACCACGAGGAAACGGTGGTCTTCCGGCCAGCCATGCTTGCGGTAGTCGTCGATGGTCAACGCCTTGCCGTGCGACCATTGGCTGATTTGCGGCAGCCACGCGGTCTTCACGACGCTTGCCGGACAGATGACGAGGATATGTTCCGCATCATCCAGCAAGTCCATGCTGCGCTTGGTTTTGCCTGTTCCGGCCTCGTCGAAGATGAAGGCTCTCACTGTGTGTCCTTTCCGTGTTCGGCCTCCCATGCGGCTATGCGTTCGCGTCCTTCAGGCGTCTGCTTCCATCTGCGCCATGTCGTATAGCTGACGCCATGCTCTTTCGTGAACTTCGCCTGCCATTTGCGGCCTGCGGCCGCGCATGCCTCACGATGCTGTTGCCGGTACTGCACCCAATAGGCGAGCATTCTTTCGTGGTTTTCGTTCATCCACTTCTTTTTGAGCTTCCGCTTATGCTCCACTTTCTTGGGTGTCATGTTGGCGTAGCGGGTGACGGTCTTCTTCTTCTTGGCGGGGGGCATTGGCTTGGGTTGGCGCGCCTCTTCGATGTAGGCCCGGGCGCCGTCGTCAAGCCAGTCGAAAATGCTGTCATTCATGGTTTCCTCCGTGATGGTTGATGGTGTCGATGATGCCTTTAACCACGCCGGTGAGGATGAGGACGGCCGTCACGGCTCCAAGAATGGACAGGATGGCGGCAAGCAGGTATAGGCAGTTCATCATGAACTCATGCATTTTTCTGCTCCTTCACCACGCTGAGTCGCGTGGTCGATGATGTTTTCTGGAATGGGGTCAGGTCGGCCGGATGCTGGCTGAAATACGCCTTGTAGTCGGTGGTGGTGCGCGTGGTTTCCGCCAGTCGTGCGACGTGCCCATCGCATGCCACTCGTTTGCCGGGGTGTTCGTTCAGCCATGTGGCGAGCTTTTCCTTCAGCGCCTCGTACCGGTCTTTCGCTTCCAACAGTTCGGCCAACAGTTGTCGTCCGCCATTGTCCGCGTCCGTTGGATGTGCCGCATGCTCGTATTCTTCCGCATGTTTTTCCAGCGTGTCCGTGTCCATCACGTTGGAAACGGTTACGATGTTGAGCGTTTCCTTGATTCGCTTGGTGATGGAGTCGGCGCTCAGCGTCTCCCATGACGGGGGGCGTTGCGCGTAGATGATTTCCGCATAACCGGTGTTCATCATGCAGGCTTCTATCTGCGCTTGCGCCGAGTATTGGCTGCGCTGTTCGGACGTGAGGAACGCGTAGGATGGCTTGCTTCCGGTTTTCACTTCGACGGTGTGCAGCATGCCTCCATGGTCTCGGTATGCGGCGTCCAATGATACATGCAGGCGTCCGTCCGTATAGAAGCTGTTGTCATACCATGCGAGCTGTTTGTTCTTCAATTCTTCGACTGGCGTATTCTTGGCGGCGATGGCGAGCTCTAGGTGCTCCGCATACAGTTGGACGAGCATTGGCTCCCAGATGCTGCCGAACTGCAATGCCGACTGTACGGTCGGAATGGCAGGGGGGGGTGATGGCAGTTGTCCGGTGGCGATGAAATGCGCGAGACTGGACGCGCCTATCGTTTCCTCGCGGGCTTTGAGCCATGTTTCACGGTCTTGGAAGACCTTGTATGTCAGATTTCTTTCGTCCATTTCATTTTTCCTTCCGAATCGACGATGAGGATGTCGTGGTACATGTTCGTCAGGTCAACCCAGTTCCGGTAGAGCAGCAGGGTGTCCACGGCTTTCTTGCCGTATAGGAGCATGACGTTTGCGTCATGCTGGGCGAGCATTTTGAGTTCGCGGCATTGGTCGGGGCTTGGCTTGCCTACCGTGCGTTTCAGTTCGATGAACCATACGTTGCCGAGCGTGTCGACGGCGGTCACGTCGGGGAATCCGTTGCGTGAGCGTCCTTCGGTTTTCTGCACGTACCATCCTTGCCGTTCCAAGACTTTGATGAGATGGTTTTGGATGGCGGATTCCAATGGTTCCGGCTTGTGTCTATTCAGTTTCAGCATTGGTGTTCTCCTTGATTCTGACGGCGCTGACCCATACCGCGTATGTGCCGTCCGGTTTTCGGCGTGAGACTGCGTCGTAGTCGACGTTCGGCTCCGTCCATGAGGTGATGTGTTTGCGGATATGATAGGCGATGGCGTTTGCAGTGGTGCGTTTCTCGTATGAACGGTATTCCGCCCATCGGCCTAGATTGCGTTTAAGCATCGTGTTAAACACGGTGTCTACCCGGCTGTTGGCAGGGGGGGTGTCTAAGAATTCCTTCATTCTGTTTCCTTCGGTTTGAAATATGCGGGCATGATTGACTTCGGTATGATTTTGCCTTCACGTTCCAACCGTTTCGCGCGGGGGAACAGCCAGCCGCGCGACACGTTGAGTGCACGCGCGGCTTGGTCGATGTTCAGGCAGGTGGTGAGCTCGTCAATCAGTTCGTCGTCACTGTAATTGATTGGCGCGTTCATGGGTGTTTAGAATTCCGGATCTGGCTCTTCGATGCCTTCGTCGCCCACGGTCAGCTGCTGGTAGACGCCGAACTTGTGGGGGGCGGGGGTGTTGTTTTTTTCGACTCGCAGAAGCTGCACGCCGGTCAGGAAGTAGGTGAGCTTGCCTTCCTTCGTGTTGCCGATTTTGAACGCCACGTTAGCGAGCGTGCCGTCGCCCGGTTCTTCGGCCAGTTCCACATCGTTGGCGTTTTGGTCTACGATGCTTGGCTTCCACTTAGAGGTCAGGTTGACGAGCCATTTGCCGTGCTGCGGCTGGGTGCCGTCCTTTAGGGTGATTAAATCACCGTCCTTGTAGCGGAGGTTGTCGCCGTTGGCTCGCACGCCCAGCTGTTTTGCGGCTGCGACGAGTTCCTTGTGCACGTCGCCGTTCTTGGGGAAAGCGAGTTGCAGCTGGTAGTTTGCTTCGATGCCGCGCTGTTTCGCCGCGTCGGACTGGTATTTGTCTAGGATGTGGGTGAATCGGATTTTGCCCACGGCTTCGATTTCGAGCATGTCGTTTGCCATTGTTGTTCCTTTCGGTTTTTAGTTGAATTCTTCTGTGAGTGAAGGTCGGGGGAGTGGGTTGGCTGTCTTGCCGTCGTCGTCCATCACGGTTGTGAGTCCGAGCAGATGGATTAGGGCATAGCGTCGATAATAGGTTTCGAAACTGCCGACCTGTTGGGCTGCGGCCGCCGGATACGTGTAACTGC
>ERZ894203.1291-NODE-1291-length-14237-cov-10.754760_pt1 | contig 14237 bp, 12 predicted proteins | sample MGYA00380286_ERZ894203 | MGnify/ENA primary metagenome ERZ894203 (study PRJEB32331, sample SAMN06328484) | human gut metagenome | biome: human gut microbiome; feature: stool | host: Homo sapiens | collected 2014-02-06 ... | reverse complement strand
GTGCTTAAGCCGCAAGGCGGGAATTGTGCGGTGTTGCCCTATCCTCACTCCCATTTTGGTGAGCGGCTAGCCTGCCATTCGACGTATTATTGAGGTTACCATTTCTATCCACACTCTCCTTGCGGAGAGCGATACGTTGGGGGCAACCAAGGCCGATGCGGCATTTCTATCCACACCCTCTCACAGGGAATGACTGGAATTTATTCATGGCTCTGGTAATGTTACACAAACTTTTACCGATGTTTGTGAACAGAAAAACAATCGTACTGGGCACTGGCATGGCATTTTTGCTGGCTCAAACACTCGTGCATTTATTTCATGTTCTGCTTCTGCTATTTTGTGCAGGCAATGCTTATTTCATCAGTTTCTGCAGCGTTTTCAGCAGCTCATCCACAACTTCGTCATTCCCGGCACGGATACCATCCGCCACACAGGTGCGGATATGGTTTGCCAGCAGCTCACGGTTGAACGCGTTCATCGCCGCCGTTACCGCCGCCGACTGCACCAGAATATCCGGACAATACACTTCGTTTTCCACCATCCCACGGATGCCCCGAATCTGCCCTTCGATCCGGTTCAGTCTGTGGACCAGGCTTTTATACTCTTCTTCACTGCGATGCTTTGTTTTGTGTGCACAGCAGCAACACGGTTCCTTCTTTTCGTTTTCCTGCATTATGTTACCCTCCCATCGCATGCAAGGTACCCCGGTGGGGTATATTCACTATATACCCCACCGGGGTACCTTGTCAAGTAGATAATATAATATTTTTATATTATTTTATGCGAGAGTTTTTTACTATAGCAATTTTTAAAATTAAAGCGGATATCCGCATGAACAAAACCACCCTGAACAGTCAGAAAGAGAAACATTCCACGCTCTCCTTGCGGAGAGCGACACGGTACGCCGTCAACCAGTTTCCAGTCACACTCATTTCTATCCACGCTCTCCTTGCGGAGAGCGACGAGAAGCGTGATGCCGCTATGAAAGAAAAGCTGAAATTTCTATCCACGCTCTCTTTGCGGAGAGCGACCCCTGCACAAAGCTGACAAGGCCACCCCAAATCGCAATTTCTATCCACGCTCTCCTTGCGGAGAGCGACAGTTACAAGCGCAGGAGCAATTTTTTCAATCAACATTTCTATCCACGCTCTCCTTGCGGAGAGCGACCACCGGCCGGCAAAGTCCGGCCTTGGGCGTCCCATATTTCTATCCACGCTCTCCTTGCGGAGAGCGACGCATGATGAAGCTGTTTTCTCAGTTAAGCACCGACATTTCTATCCACGCTCTCCTTGCGGAGAGCGACCGTTGCTGCCCCTGTGCTATAATCGCCCCAGCGATTTCTATCCACGCTCTCCTTGCGGAGAGCGACGCAGCGATATTTTTCCTGTACTGCGCTTTTCCTTATTTCTATCCACGCTCTCCTTGCGGAGAGCGACGGTTTCACTTCAACGCTGGGCAGCACATTTGTGTGATTTCTATCCACGCTCTCCTTGCGGAGAGCGACGCAGCAGCCGGAGAACACCGCGGACGAACCCAGATTTCTATCCACGCTCTCCTTGCGGAGAGCGACGTGCGGTGCCGTGTGGGGTCGGTGCGCCCCTCAAATTTCTATCCACGCTCTCCTTGCGGAGAGCGACTGTTTTTGTCTGTGTCATCTGCCAGCGCCTGGCAATTTCTATCCACGCTCTCCTTGCGGAGAGCGACTATCGTCCTGGACCTTTTCAACTTTCACGAACCGAATTTCTATCCACGCTCTCCTTGCGGAGAGCGACCAGGTCAGCGCCGGAGCAGTTGCGCACGGTGAGGGTATTTCTATCCACGCTCTCCTTGCGGAGAGCGACCGCCCGGGGCCGCGATAGGGCACCGGCGGCCGCAATTTCTATCCACGCTCTCCTTGCGGAGAGCGACCCATCGAAGAGAACCTGAACAACCAGAACACATATTTCTATCCACGCTCTCCTTGCGGAGAGCGACAATAATGGTGTCCTGCTGCTCTTCGGTCAGCCCATTTCTATCCACGCTCTCCTTGCGGAGAGCGACCGCTGACGAGTTTTATGTTGCGGCTCTGACCAACATTTCTATCCACGCTCTCCTTGCGGAGAGCGACTGCATCATTATGGACAAGCTGACAAAGCCTGACGGCATTTCTATCCACGCTCTCCTTGCGGAGAGCGACTTTGCCGTTGCTGTCAACATAAAAGTCATGGGAAATTTCTATCCACGCTCTCCTTGCGGAGAGCGACCCTTATGCTGCCGCAGCCAAGCTCGACCGTTTTCAATTTCTATCCACGCTCTCCTTGCGGAGAGCGACCTGAGGGCCGAAGGCCCGAAAAAGGCCCGTTATAAATTTCTATCCACGCTCTCCTTGCGGAGAGCGACTTTTTCCCTTGCGTTATATTCGCCGTTGCCTGCCAATTTCTATCCACGCTCTCCTTGCGGAGAGCGACTGATGGAGCTGCATTTTTCTGATGAGTGTGGAGGTATTTCTATCCACGCTCTCCTTGCGGAGAGCGACAAACAACTTCTTTAACTGCCGTTTTAACATTATCATTTCTATCCACGCTCTCCTTGCGGAGAGCGACGCCGGTGCTGTTGTCCTTCTCATACTCGATAGAAGATTTCTATCCACGCTCTCCTTGCGGAGAGCGACAACGTTAATTGGGATAAGGTCAACAGCATTTCCGGGCATTTCTATCCACGCTCTCCTTGCGGAGAGCGACACTTGTTCTGCCCGCCATCGAGACACAATTTGAAAATTTCTATCCACGCTCTCCTTGCGGAGAGCGACGTTACAGCGGCAAGCGTTTTATGCTTGAGGTTGATATTTCTATCCACGCTCTCCTTGCGGAGAGCGACGGGGCAGTTGTCGATGTCATCGCCGAAGTCGGTATTTCTATCCACGCTCTCCTTGCGGAGAGCGACGTTACCGGAACGGCAAAATGCTTTGCGTTGAATGCATTTCTATCCACGCTCTCCTTGCGGAGAGCGACTTGGAGGGCCGCGTTTCAGCGGTTGAGGGATTCTTATTTCTATCCACGCTCTCCTTGCGGAGAGCGACCGGATCAGAGCGAGATATACCAAAAGAGTAGTAGATTTCTATCCACGCTCTCCTTGCGGAGAGCGACCACCTCCTTCATACAACCTAAGAATACACCAAAATTTCTATCCACGCTCTCCTTGCGGAGAGCGACTACACGCACCCAATCACAATCCTTGTCGCTGTAATATTTCTATCCACGCTCTCCTTGCGGAGAGCGACCTCCTCAAAAATCATATCATCTTCCATTACAATTTATTTCTATCCACGCTCTCCTTGCGGAGAGCGACATAGCCGGGCGGATAACCTCAAAAGGCACAAAAATTTCTATCCACGCTCTCCTTGCGGAGAGCGACACACGCACCCAATCACAATCCTTGTCGCTGTAATATTTCTATCCACGCTCTCCTTGCGGAGAGCGACTATTCAGGGTGTTCCGCCCTGAACTCCTTATTGTATTTCTATCCACGCTCTCCTTGCGGAGAGCGACTAAGCTCCAAGACTGCAGAAATAGCCAAAACATCATTTCTATCCACGCTCTCCTTGCGGAGAGCGACGGCGAATAAATGGTTAAGATTTGCACTGAATGTAAATTTCTATCCACGCTCTCCTTGCGGAGAGCGACTGCATCACACTCAAAGGATATAGACCAGCCTAACATTTCTATCCACGCTCTCCTTGCGGAGAGCGACAATCGACATCCGGGATACTGCGCTTTAATCCATTATTTCTATCCACGCTCTCCTTGCGGAGAGCGACCGAGAGAGAGTACCAGCATCTAGCCAATCTTGGGCATTTCTATCCACGCTCTCCTTGCGGAGAGCGACCGGGGTTGGTGAACAAGTTAAAAACACCTTGTGTTATTTCTATCCACGCTCTCCTTGCGGAGAGCGACGGAAAATCAAAAAGAGCAATTAACGGCTTAAGGCACATTTCTATCCACGCTCTCCTTGCGGAGAGCGACAGCAAAAGTGCACAAAACAGTGGGGCACTTTTGCGCATATGGAACAAATTTTATGGGGATTGCATCTTCATGCTGACAGGCAAGGCTGTATTTTACCCTTTCTGCCCCTGTTTTTTCCATATTTTCTGGTGCGAAGGAACCGAGAATTTTATGATTGCCTTCCCCTCGCACTAAGCAAACAAGATTCCATCCTGATCAAAATCCGGGTGCAGACCCACATGCTCGACTTTGCTTTTGTAATGGTTTCCCAGTTGATAAAAGCGCAGGCTGTCCGATTCCGAATCGATCAGTTCGGTCAATTTTGCTTTGAACATCGTGTATTGCGCGGCATCCAGCAGGCACTCAAATACGGAGTTTTGCACCCGCTGGCCGTAGTCTACACAGACTTTTGCTACTTTGCGCAGCCTGCGACGACCGGCGGCTGTTTCGGTGTTGACATCATAGGTTACAAGCACCAACATAACGGCACCTCACTTCCAGAAAAATGGTGGGTACACTTCCAGGTCGCCGCGCAGAGCACGGGCCAGCAAAAGCGCCTGAACATAGGGCATCAGCCCCCAGGGCAGTTTTTCTTTCAAAAACGGATGGGTGATCTCTTCCTTCTTTTTGTTCTGCCATGCGGTCAGGAAAGCTTTACGGCCATCATCCGTCAGCAGTACGGCACCATTTTCCTGTTTTTGCAGGTGTTTTGCCGTGATGATCTTTTGATTGATGCATCTGATGACCAGCCGGTCTGCATAAACCGCCCGCAGTTCTTCCATCAGGTCAAGTGCCAGACTTTTGCGGCCGGGGCGCGGGCGGTGCATAAAGCCAACATAAGGGTCCAGGCCCACAGCGGTCAAGGCGGATGCACACTCCCGCGCCAGCATGCTGTAGGCAAACGAAAGCAGCGCATTCACATTGTCCAGCGGTGGACGGCGGCTGCGGCCCTCAAACACAAAATCCTGCTTTTGCTGCAGAATCAGGTCATTCAGGCAGTCAAAGTAGCGCTGGGCTGCCTCGCCTTCCAGGCCGCGCAGCTGTTCCGGATCATCGCTGGTCTGTATCAGCGGCAGCGCGGCGGCCAGCTGGGTGGAGGTGCGTTTCAGTTTTTCGACCGGGACACGCTGGGGATGATCGCGGGTTGCGCGTTCCAGCACCCAGCGTGCGTTATACACTTTACCAAGGATAAAGCTCCGGGCATAGCGACAGCTCTGGGCCGGGTCATCCGACACGCGGTACTGCGTCTGACGCAGCAGCACATTGCCGCGTTCTTCCCCCACGGTGCGGGCCTGAAATCTGCCATACGGGTCAAAAAAGCAAAGGTCAATGCCCCGCCGGGCACAAGCTCCCATCAAAGCGGGGCTGGCACCTGCGTAAGTAAAGCAGACGATGCCTTCCAGCGTATGCAGGGCATAGCGGTGGGTTTCCTGCTTATTGCGGGTAACAACAAGGTTTTCGCCATCCAATGTCAGGTAAGCGTCCTCATTGATGACAAACAGGGTGTTGAGCAGCTTTCTCATGGCGCGCCCTCCTCAATATGCTCCCGCAGATACGCCGCCGGGTCTGCCTGCTGATACAGCGCCGGCAGGCAAAGCTCTTTCAGTGAGCAGGCATTGCAATGCTTGCCGGGTTTGCTTTTTGGGGTATAGCCGCGCGCAAACAGGCGGTTCATCTCATCCGCCATGGTCTGCGCGGTGCTGCGCAGTTCCGGTGTCAGGGAAACATGTTCCCGCTGCCGGGTTTCTTCATAAAAGATTTCCCCTTCCGGCACCTCGCACACCAGCATTTCCTCCAGCGCCATGGCCTGTGCGCAGAGCTGCAAACGGTCAGCATCGTTTACCTTGCTGCGGCCATGCTTATATTCCACGGGCATGGGCTGCCACAGGCCGCGGCGGCCCTGCAATGACACGCCGTTTGGATCCTTGTGAAACTCTACCACATCGCAGTCGCCGGTCAGTTTTAAGCGGTGGCTGACGACCCTCATACCGCGGGCGATCAGCAAATCGCCGCGTTTTTCCGTCAGGGTAACATCATGGCAGCGGGTATGCTGCAGGCGGCCTTCGGCGGTGCGTTGGTTTTCGGACCATTGTTGTTCCAAGTACGCAAGTGCCCATTGGCGGCGGCAGAATGCAAAGTGCTGGATGCCAGACATTTGCAGATAGTCATCAGTATTCATCATACACTTCCGGTGTCAATCCGTTCAGGGTATCGCAAGTAATATTATAATCTTCCACCCGGTGTGCTTGTGCCACACTTTCTTTTAGCTCCACATGCAGACAGCGATGGACCTTTGCCGAGGAATACTGTCCGCTTTTGCAGTTATGACGCCACCAATACAGGCGAACCACCTCCATACTGCCATCCGGGCGGGCAGAGGAACTATCGTTTTCAAACAGTGTGCGCAGCGCTTCTTTGATGATTTCTGCATCTTCATCTGTAAAGCCGGTCTTTTCTGCCAGCTGGCAGTTAATGCTGCCAAAGGTTGTGTACACGCCAAAAGCCACACGGTGCTTCATACCCATGGTATCGCTTGACTTCTTTTCGCCAGTCGTACCGTTCACGCTCTTTGTGATCTGGATATCATCGACATCAATCGGGTCCACGCTGAAAGCCGGATGAATAGATACCGGGCCGCGCACGCCAACGGAAACACCATCGCCCTTGGATTCTTTCCCCTTAAAAGCAAACACCTGGCCAAAGCTGCGCACATCCAGCCAGGTTTCACAGGCAGCCTTTGCATAAGCATCTTTATCTTTTTCAGCTTTTTTCACTGCTGGGCAGCCGTCTGCACGGTCTTTCAGGCTTTTGAAGCCATCATTGCAGCGGTCGTCCGACTGGACAAACACATTCTGGCCAAGGTCCATCATGCGGTTGCGGATCTTGCGTTTCAGGCACACATCCGAAATTTCACCCAGTCCCTCATACGTTTCGCGCGGGCGGTTTCCGTTCAGCGGGTCACCGTTCGGGTTCGCATGGTTTACAGCAATCACAAGTGCAAAGTCGATTTTATTCTGCAGCACAGCCATCTTTTATTCCTCCTGCTTTTTTGCTTTCGCTTTATATTCTGCATTTTCGGCCTTAAAGTCCATCATCTGGTCGGCATAGCCAATCAGATACAGCTCACCAAGTCTTTTGTTCGTAAAGTTTTCTGTGCCAATCTTATGTAATAATTCTTGCATCATCGCATACCTTTGGCTATCCATTCCGTTACGGTTTTTCATTCTGTTCAGGTACGGATTTAATTTTTTATCCAAAAGAAGTGTTGTTGCTGCCGGGTGCAGAGCAAACGCGGTTCTTAAACGCTCTGCATTTGTCAAACGTTTTTCGCTCTCATTTCCTAGCTGAATCAACGCCCGTCTTTCAATCTGTTCTGCACAGGCTAAAATTCTCCCAAACAAATAGTTTCGGTCTTTAATGGTTTCATCAACATTCATCGGATAATCCACCTTCTTATTTCTATGATAGTACCCACGCACAAGGGCGCAGGCAATGTTTTGTGTTTTTTGTTGTTCCCAATAATCCAGGCCAATGCTGTTTGTTGCCCGATCTACCGCGCTGATCATCAAATCCCGCGGGAAGCGTTCCCCATTGGTAATACAGGGAATCAGTCGTTCGATTGTCGCTTGTTTCAGCTTTGCATCCACTTTTTCGCCATAGGCTGCTTTTGCAATGTCCGCCGGGGCAGGCGCACCAACAAAGACAACTTTCTTGATCTTGGGCTTTTTGCCCAGTTCCGTCGGCTCTTCTACACTGCGGTATTCCAGCTGCCATTGGAACGTATCGTGCCAATCCTTTATATTGGCAAGCAACTTAGAGCCCTGCAGTTCCTGATAGTACCGGATGGACAACCGGCCAGGTGTAGCAGAATCCAAAATCATGACCGCCGTTTGGGAATTGTCCTTCAACTGGTGCTGATACCCCAGAATGGCCCGGTTAAACTGCCGTGCAATTTCTTCTTGGGTATCCGCAGGCGACCTTTCTGTATCTTCCTCAAAATCGTCCCAATCATCGCCTGCTAGTGGATTATATTCCTGGGCAATATCGAGAGTATCCCCCAGCACATTGGGTACTGCTTCGTTCTGTGTTCCCCAAACAAGTACAGTCTGGTCCCCTGTATTTACCCCTTGCTTGCTGACCAACCATCGTAAGGCGCTGTGTGCCTTTTGGGTTGTTTCATAACCAATCGAAAGTGCCTGCGCTGCATCCGCAAAGCGCCCGCGGTAAGTATAATTCGTATTGTCATTGCTGGATATCAGCTTTGCACGGTCACCTGGGTTGCGGATCTTATACGGGCTTAATGTAGAAACCGGCATTTTGATTCCCTGAACTGTGCAATAGTCAATATCTTTTAACTGTGTTTCATAAAAGCGGATAAAGCTTTCTCGGACTGTTGTATCACGCGACAAATCAACATTGTCAATGCGGAACCGGACAAAAGATTCCGTCTGGTCACTACCGGTCAGCGTATCCAAAATAGGGGGCTTGTCTTCTTTGTTTCCCTGCCATTTTGTTGGCAGAGTTCCATTTTCATCTATAAACAAAATATTTACCTTGACCAGGTCTGCGATCAGGCATTCTTTTTCCAGGTAGTGCAGGACTGTACACACAGCCGGGTGGGCATAAGGAGATGTACACCACGCTTGTAACTGCTTGTGGTAAAGCGGCCATCCGGATTCTTTACTACCACCAAAAGTGGGATAATCTGCCGCAATATATTGCAGTTTATCCACTAGCGGGTGCGGCACCATGCCGGATGTCCGCGCCGAAGATTCCTCTGTGCAAGGAATGATCGTTGTCCTTTGATCTTGTGCCAGCAAGCCTGCATACTGAAAGTTTCCGTCCTTGTCCAGCTCCACTTCAATGTTGACCTGCTGCGTCGTGTGAGCCACCGGCAGTAGTGGAACTTTCCCAGGCTGCTGCTTTCCAATTTCTGACACGCTATTCTGGTAGGTTTTATAGCAATAGCTAAGCCAGCTCATTCCTGTATCACCTTCCTGTACAAATCATCGCAGTCGCTGACTGTTTCACCCAGCGTAAAGGTCTTCATCTTTTGCGGGTGGATATCGCGCACAATTTCGCATTCTTCCGGGCGGCAAAAACAGATTTTTCCGTTCTGCATTACCGGGTGCCAAAAGCGTTCCTGCATCACGCCTTTCCCGTTTTCGTCCGCATAGGTAATGCCGTGCTCCATTAGGCCTAGGTCCAGGGATGAAACATCATCATAATGCCCTTTTCCCAGGCCAAAAATGCAGGGTTCAATATACCCCTGGCATTCGCGTGTTCCCAAAAAGATATCTCTTCTGCCGCCGCGTTCCAACATACGCTTTGCAATAGCGTAATGTTTGTTTTCATTGCGGTCTTTTTCCAGGTCTGGGCGATGTTCGTTCCATTCAAAATGTGCCCGCACCTGGTAGCAAACATCGGAAAGATACGTATAGATGGAAAGATCGTTTTTTCCATTGTTATACATAATGGGACGGATGCCTTTGGATTGTCTTTCAATCGGGTTCATCACGCGCAGTTCATCAATTACCCAGGTGAACGTTGGTTTCCAATAGCAGCTTTCATAAATGCCCTTCAATGCCTGGTAGGTGGGCACCGGGTAGCTGAATTTTTCGCCGCCTACGCGGGTAATTGGGTCGCTGAACAGTGCATAACGCCCATATACCTGCATGGATATTGAATTTTCGTATTGCAAAGTCTAACCCTCCTTGTTAAGCAAATTGTATCGGCATAAATCCGGGGCTTGTCTGAATTCCCTTTTCGTCATCGTAATATTCCTTGTTAAGAATTGTCACTGCCCCTTCTTTTACTGTGTACAGTGCGCCTTGATCTGCCAGGCGCATTTTTTCATTTGTTGTAATACCAACGGTAAAGCGTTGTGCGTCCCGCAGCATTTTGGGGGTAAGCGGTTTACTGGACGAAAGTCTTGTTGCCATATCCGCGCCATCTTCCCCATAGGGAACCACCACCGGCGTTGTAATGTCCTCCAAAGCATGGAAATTCCTTTCTGCCGTGGCAAACGCCTGCCGGAGCAAGTAATTGGGGAACTTTTGTTTTCCTGTTGTCTCTTTCCAGGCTAGCACACTTTCCTGATTATCTGACAAAAGGTCAAACAAATTCACTGTTTTTGGGGGAATGTACCCCTTTAATTCAACCGGATCGCCCATCCGTTCCTGTTGTTGGGACTCTGCATAATAAAGCTGGTAGTACCTCAAAATACTTTCCGGCTCTAACAGGTCCGCATCCCTTTGTAATTGCTGCAGCAGGTGCCGTGTGGCTTCCCTGCCGTTGCGCAGTTCCGGAAGTCGATCCAGATTTTCCAGATTGTAGGTTTTAACAAGATACACCGTGCGGCATTTCCTTTCCGCATTGCGGTTGCATCGGCCGGAAGCCTGGGCCACACTGGGCAGCGCAGCCATACTTCGAATGACGCAATCAAAGCTTACATCCACGCCTGCTTCTATCAGTTGGCTGCTTACACAGATCAAACGTTCCTGACCGTGTAAGGTGTTTAATTTTTGCTTAACTTCTGCGATAACATCTGCACGGTGCTTTGCACACAGGTGCGTGGTCAGGCAGTAAAGTTGTGTATGTTCCGGCTGGCATTGTTTCAAAGCCTCAAACACCTTTTCGACCGCCGAACGGGTATTCAAGATGATCAAAATGCTGCCATTCTCGTCTTGCTTGCTCCGTACAAATTCTGCGAGTTCTCCTGCCTGAAATCCATTTCCTGTTTCGGGCACTTCAATCTTTGTCCTTCGGAACTGCGCAAAGCGCAGCTGGTAATCCGGGACCAGGTCCACCGGCGATGCAAACCGCAAAGGGTTTGCTACTTCGCTTAGCGCTGGCTGTGTTGCCGTACACAAAACAACAACGCACCCCAAATAGTACGCCAAGAAATTTGCCGCCTGGTTGAACAAGTATGTATGGCAAATGGGCAGGGACTGTATTTCGTCAAACACCAAGATAGAATTTGCCAGTGCTGCCATGCGGCGCACATTCTGCCGCCTGCTGCAAAACAGGGTTTGCAGCATCTGTACCATAGTTGTACATATCACCGGCGCTTCCTGCCAGCGTTCCAGCTGGCGGAGAATTTCGGGGTTCTCTGTATCCAGCACCGCATCCGTATGGTGCTCCAACAGATATTCACTGCCGCCTAATGCCTTTTTGAACTCCTGTACATTCTGTCCGATAATTGACCGGAACGGTGCAACATAGAAAATATGCCGGGCCGAAAGTTTTTTGGCCGCATGCACACAATATCGCAGCCCGGAAAATGTTTTTCCTCCGCCTGTTGGCACATACAAGCGGTAAATGCCCAGCTTTGCACATTCGCCTGCTGTCTTGCATTGCTCCGAAATTTCTGCACGCAAGGTATCTATTTTATGTCGGGGCTGCAAATTGTTCAGGAATCTTTCAACATTGCTTTCTATCAGATCCCATGGCGGAAGCTGCTCCGGGGGAAGGCATCCTTCTTGATTATAATAGTTGCCTGAATCCAACCAGTCTGCATCGATCAGGGCTGCAAACAAAAATCTGTGTGCCAACCCCAACATGACCTGATAGATACAAAGCCGCGGCTTCTTTCCTTCCTGCGTTCGGATTTTCCGCACAAGACATTCTACCTCCTGCGCAGCTTTGGCAAACATTTGCCGTATCTCTGTTTCACTTATGCAATCCGCAAAAAAGGCCCGGCAGCTTTCTTCATATAGCTCTTGAGCCTGCTCTGAATACATATGTTTTATCCAGGGTTCTACTCCACTCAGGTCGAAAACATCCATACGTTCAGAGTGATGGGATCCGATTGCCAATGCTGCCATTTGCGCAGTCAAGCGAGAAGGTGGTGAAGCTGTTTCTCCGCCATAATTTTCCCATAGCCACCGCATTCCGGCGCTGGAATGATTGATTTTTTCGTTTGTCTGGCCTCTCAGATGTTTTTGCACGTTGATATGAGATTTTCCAACGTCATGGAGCCAGCCTGTAAGACGGCCCAAATTTTCAAGTCCCAGCGGCTGGCACGCCCGTGCGCAGTACTCGGCCACGTTTTCACTGTGTTGCTTTAGGGATTGTATTTTCCAGACGCCATTGATTTGTTTGGTATGACCGAGTAACATGGTAATCATCTCCTTGTTTCTTTTATTATAGCAGATAACTCATCCCATAATTCGGACTTTCACTCCAGTTCTGCAATCTTTGTCATACTATCCAAATTTATCCATGTAGAATTGTTAGCTATTCCCATTAGCAGATATTTTTGATAAAATAAGATATTATAGGGTTTATGAATTCACTTTCTTATATTACTTCTTCATCTTACCGAAAAATCATTTACGCAAGGAGTGAAAAGCCATGAAAAGGAAGTTATTCTCATTTTCCGCCAGTGTTATCACCGCAATAATGCTTACCGCTTGTGCTGCAGCGCCAGAAAACAAACCTGTTTCCTCCGCTGCTCTTTCCCCGACCAGTGAAGCTGTTGCCACAGCTATACCATCCACTAGCAATGCCAACTGGAAGTTACCGCCGCAATATGATTTTGACGAGATGATTCCTCTCTTCTCCCGCGAAACCCACACTGCCGGTTACGCCGCTGCCCGAAATCTGTACGCTGTGCGCAAGGGCGAACGCTGGAGCCTGTTTAATGCTGCCAACTGTAATGCTTTTCTGGAAGATTTGTCAGAAAGCATCCCGTACCTGTATGGTGAGCAGGAGCTCTCCATTGGGGTAGATGATACATACGATTACCAGAAGCTGAATGCCCTGGAAGAACAGATTAACCAGGAGCTGGTTGCCCAACAAATGCCTTTTACAACCATGCTGGGCGGGCACGGCGGGTATGGCATCCAGTGGATTTTAGGTGACAGCCAGATTTACCGTTCTGCTATTGGTGTCTATACATTTAGTGGCACGCCCATCGAACAGGTGTATGCTCCTGATTTGGTTGGCATCCAGCAAGGCATTTGGGATGATGAATATGCCGGTTATCTTGTTGACAATTCTGCACCTTTTGCCGTTGCGGATAAAAACGGTACAATTTTAACCGATTTCGACTACCAGGATGCCTGCATGGCCGGTGAATCTTTAATCGCGGTAAAGGATGCAGCCGGTAACTGGGGATATTGCGACCAAAGCGGTGCTTTAGTAATCCCCTGCATTTATCAGCCGCAGATGAGTTTGTCCATCATGAACGAAACTGTTGAATATCCTTACGCAGACTTATCCGGCATGGTAGTTGTGAAAACCCAATCCGGACAAAAGCTGGTTCTGGATGTTTACGGCAATGAGATAATTTCCGCTGGGCAATATGAAGATTTAGCCCCCGCGCGCGATGGCTGCGTATGGGCAAAACAGAATGGCCTTTGGGCTTGCTGCAAGTACAGGATTATACCGAAAACAATGCCAACGTTATTCTGCCGGATGGATGCGTTGCACCAGATGTAACGCTTAGCCGAATTGATAGCCTTTGTACCTACACCACTGCTGATCATGGGCTGGTTATGCGTAAAGGTCCCGGTACAAATTATGAAAAAATGGATAATATCCCCTACGGTATCATCGTATGGGAATGCGGCTATAGCAGCAATGTGCCTGACTGGGTTGTTGTATATTACAATGGGATTTATGGTTGGGTCAGTGATGAATACTTGGCTACCACTATTTATTCCACCAGTAAATAATAAATAAAAAAGCAGGTGTTCATGTAGAAACGATATCGTCCTCCACGTGAATACCTGCTTTTTATAGCTTCTTTTATTATATCTGTTCTGTGCCGCTATTTGTCTCTGTATGAAATAAATAGCCGCTATATGCATTTGAATGAAGTGTTCTGTTTGTTTGCTTTTTTACCTAAAAGAATCGCGTAGGAGGCTCTCTTAACTAAAGAGCCGACCTCTCACACCACCGTGCGTACCGACCGGTACACGGCGGTTCAACCGCATAAGTGCAAGGACTCATAGTAGCGCCTGAGGATACTAAAATATCCTGCTTCTGCGAGTCTTTCGTTTGCAATGGAACCTTTTAATACAGGACTACCGGCGATACGCCAATAACCCAGTCTGGAATTGCCCCACTGGTACTATTCCAAAATTCTTCGTTTGAGTTTCATTACTCATCGATATAATCTTTATCGAACCACTCGCCTAGCGAGTGGTTTTAGACATACAAAAAAAGCACCTTAGCTTACGCTATGGTGCTCTTCCTGGTGACCCGTGCGGGAATCGAACCCACGTTAACGGCGTGAGAGGCCGCTGTCTT
>ERZ894203.1285-NODE-1285-length-14290-cov-16.052547_pt1 | contig 14290 bp, 10 predicted proteins | sample MGYA00380286_ERZ894203 | MGnify/ENA primary metagenome ERZ894203 (study PRJEB32331, sample SAMN06328484) | human gut metagenome | biome: human gut microbiome; feature: stool | host: Homo sapiens | collected 2014-02-06 ... | reverse complement strand
GCATATATATGTAGATGCTGACGCATGCCCTGTGATTGGGATAGTTGAAAGAATAGCTAAGAGTCATAATATTGCCGTAACGCTTCTGTGTGATACTAATCACTATCTTACATCAGATTATTCAGAAGTGGTATATGTGGGAGCTGGTGCTGATGCGGTTGATTTTAAGTTAATAAGCCTTTGTATGATGGGTGATCTGGTAGTTACGCAGGATTATGGTGTAGCTGCCATGGCATTAAGTAAGGGGGCATATGCCATTCATCAGTCCGGGAAATGGTATACAAACGAAAATATTGATTTTATGTTAATGGAAAGACATATAAGTAAGAAGGTAAGGCGGGCAAGCAGTAAAAACCACATGAAAGGTCCAAGAAAAAGAAGTGATAAGGATGATTTAAACTTTGAAGCCTCTTTTGAGAGACTAGTGGAAAAGTATCAACACTTGGATACCAGCCGGATGTCTGGAAGAGCTGGGGTTAAATAAAAATTAGGAGACAGATATATGAATTTTGAATTAGCATGCCTGGAGGATTTTAATGAGATAGAAAATCTCTATTGGGATTTAATAGATAAAAGCAAAGAAGAACCTTCTTTTCCTGACTGGGAAAAGGGTGTACATCCTTCAGCAGATTTTTTAATGGCTGGTATTGTTAAGAAAGAGTTGTTCGTATTAAGAGATGAAGGAATAATTAAGGCATGTGCCATAGTTAACAGTAATTCTAATAAAGAGTATAAAAAGGTAGCGTGGAAAGTAAATGAAAGAGATAATAATGTATGGATAATCCATGCTCTCGCAGTGCGATATGAGTACCGCGGTATGGGTCTTGCTACTCAATTTGTAAAAAACTTAATATCATATGCTAAGTTGGAAAACATTGAAGCCATTCACCTTGATGTAATAGATAAGAACACACTAGCTGACAAGTTATATATCAGAGCTGGCTTTAAATATGTAAGTACTGAAAACATATTTTATGAGGTGGTTGGAAACAGGCAGTTTAGAATGTATGAGTATGTGATTGAGTAGAAAGTATTAGATATGCACATATAATGAGCATTATCTGCCTTATAGGAAGCTATAATGAAAAAATCATAGTAAAGAAGGAACGATTGTGAATATAAGATATGCAACAATGGCTGATTTAGACGATATTGCATCGGTTGAATCCGAGTGTTTTCCTGTTTTAGAGGCAGCAACTAAAGAAGAATTTGAGCAGAGAATAAAATATTATGGAAATCATTTCTGGCTTATGTTTGATGAGGGTAAACTCATTGCGTTTGTAGATGGTTTTGTTACGGATGAGGCTGATCTTACAGATGAGATGTATGAAAATGCATCAATGCATAATGAGAATGGTGCATGGCAGATGATTTTTGGCGTAAATACTCGTCCTGAATATCGCAGATGCGGATATGCGAAAGAGCTGATTAAGAAGGCCATCTTAGATGCCAGAGAACAGAACAGGAAAGGACTTGTATTAACCTGTAAAGAAAGCCTTGTTCCATATTATTCCAAGTTTGGATTTGTTGATGAGGGGATAACAGATAAATCTACTCATGGAAATGTCCTGTGGCACCAGATGAGATTGGATTTTAAATTAAGAAATAATGGAGTAAATCTTTCAGATAACAAAAATGTGACCGCAAACAAGAAATTTGCAGCCGACAGAATACTATCATATTTTAAAGAAGAGTGGAAGGTACTGCTTATAATAACAGTTTCAGGTCTTATATATAACTTTGGACTTTTGTTTGGCCCTTGGTTTGAGGGTAAGATGACAGGATGTCTTATAGATATATTAAGCCAGAATGCTGTATACAAGGATATGTTTATACTTGTAGTGTCATATATTGTATCTATTGCAGTTGTTCAGATATCAAGATATATAAAGCGTTTCTATGTGAGAAGATTTGCGAATAATGTCAACAGAAGAATGAAGAAGATATTGTATGGGACGCTTGTGTTAAAGAGCAAGACAGAACTTGAAAGTGAAGGTATGGGCGATATTATGACAAAGGCAATCCTTGATGTTGATGATTGTGCTGAGGGCATGAGAAAGTTCACAACAGAGGTGTTTGATACAGGAGTAGCACTGGCTGCATATGCAGGAATGCTGCTTGTATATGATGTAAGGCTGGCACTCATTGCAATGATATTTCTACCGATATCTTATCTGCTTGCAGAAAAGATGAAGATTATCGTACAGAGAACAGGTGCAGAATATAAAAGACAGTCAGGAATATTAAGCAATGCCACACTAGACAGAGCTTCTAATGCCATAACTTACAGGGTATACGGAAGGGAAGAGGACAGAAGAATTGCATACGAAGATAATCTTTCATCATATGAGAAAGCTGCTATCATGGCAAATATATGGAATTCTTCAATGACACCCTTATACAGGATTATATCAATGACAGGTATAATATTTATATTATATTTCGGCAGTAAAAATGTACTTGGAACGGGGTGGAAAAGCTGGGATATCGCGGCATTTACGACATTCCTTGCCTGTTTTATAAAGTTATCGGATAAGTCTTCAAAGGCGGCAAAGCTGTTTAATGCAGTTCATAAGGCACAGGTTTCGTGGAAACGTATTAAATCGCTTATGGTTATTCAGGATAAAGATACAGATTGTAAAAATCAGACATCAGGAAAGCTTGAAGTAAAAAACTTAAGTTTTACATATCCAGATGGAAAAACTGTATATAATGATATTTTCTTTACTGCAGAGCCGGGGGAGATTATAGGCGTTACGGGTCCGGTTGCCTGCGGTAAGTCAACATTTGGAAAGACCTTCCTTTGCGAATGTCCATATAAGGGAAGTATTAAGTATAATGGAAATGAATTAAGCAGTGTTGCTGATAATGTAAGGTCGGGAATAATAAGTTATCTTGGACACGACACAGAGCTTTTTAATGACTCTATTAAGAATAACGTGCTTCTTGGTGATGATTGCAATGTATCAGAATACCTCAAGGACGTATGTATCGATAAAGAAGTTGCACAGATGGAAAATGGAGTTGACACACTTATTGGTAATGGTGGTGTAAGACTGTCAGGTGGACAGGCACAAAGAATAGCACTTGCCAGAACGCTTTGTCATAAGAAGCCGGTACTTGTGCTTGATGATCCATTTTCAGCACTGGATATAAGCACTGAGAAAAAGATATATAACAACCTTTGTGATATAGCAAAGAATAATATTGTAATTATTATGACACATCGTCTGTATATGTTCCCTAAGATGGATAAGGTTATATGGATGGATAATGGAAAGGCAATAGTTGGAACACACGAAGAGATTATGTTACAGTGTCCGCAGTACAGGAAGTTGTATGAAAATGTCAGCACACAGATGAGGTAGACGTGGCTGAACATACAGAAAAAGGTACATTACAAAATAAAAATACCAACGAAAATAAGAAAAAGGAGTTGGATAATATTGAGCAGTAATAATGTAAACAGCACAGAAGCCAATAAAGCCGATAATTATAATATTAATAACGTTGATAATAAGAAAATGAATAACAAGAATTCACACAACGTAGTTTCAATAATATTACATACCATAATAAAGAGAAAATGGCTTTCTCTTGGAATTATAATTTCAGTATGTGGTGCGGTTATAACAGCTCTTTATCCACCACTTGTACTTGGAAAAATAGTAGATACACTCACAACAGGAAGTCAGATGCCTGTATATCTTGTATTTCTTTATATGGCATTTACAGTTATTGCAGGTCTTATGGAAGCCACAAGAGAAGGGCTTCTTACAATATTTGGGCAGAAGATAACACATGCACTTAGAAGTGGACTTATGGAGCATTTTGTAAGACTTTCTGCTGACTCACTTAATAAGCAGGAACCAGGTGCTGTTGTATCAAGGTTTGTAGGTGATGTTGATACAGTTGAGAACCTTTTCACATCGGGAATTGTAAGTATGTTTGCAGATGCCTGTAAGATAATAAGTATTCTTGCAGTTATCTGGTTCAGAAATAAAGGACTTGCAACAGTGCTTATAGTGCTTCTTCCATTTTTATTCTGGTTTACAAGACATATACAGAAGAATATGCTTGATGCCCAGTTAAAAAATAGACGAGCAGTCAGCCGTGCTTCAGGACATGTACCGGAAACACTTCACAATATCCGTACGATCCATAATCTTGGCAAGGAGAAGTATATGGAGAAAAGATACGATGAATATATAAGCGACAGCTACAAAGCTATGGAAAAGACCAACTTCTACGATGCCGTATATTCACCGGTTATTCTTATATTAAATGCAGTTGTAGTGGCGGTGGTTATGTTGTTTTCAGCCTCAGGCAATGCCAAAGTCCTTACACTTTTTGGTATGTCAGCAGGTACAGCAGTAGCAGTTATTAACTATATATCACAGATATTCTCACCAGTTGAAAGTCTTGGAATGGAAATCCAGACGATACAGTCAGCGATTGCGGGCGTGAGAAGAATAAATGAATTCTTTGAACTTCCAGTACTAGATAATAATGAAGAATTACAGACAGAAAAGACATTTGATAGTAAAAATGATACACCATATGTACAGTTCAAGGATGTAACGTTCGGATATGAGACTGATCACATTGTAATATCTGATAAGACATTTGTTGTAAACAGAGGAGAGCAGGTTACACTGTCAGGAAGGACAGGTGCAGGTAAGAGTACAATATTCAAGCTGCTTTTAGGTTTGTATAAGCCACAGAAAGGTTCTATCCTTATAAATGATATGAATTCAGCCGCGATACCAGATAACAGAAAGAGAAAAATATTCGGTTATGTTGAGCAGTCATTCCATATTGTTCCGGGAACAGTTAAAGACCAGATAACACTTTATGACAAGTCCATATCTGACGAAGCTGTTATCAAAGCGGCAAAGCTTACAGGACTTCACGATACAATTATGAACTTTGAAAATGGATACGATACCCAGTGTACGCAGGAATTATTCTCGCAGGGACAATGGCAGTTGTTATCCATAGCAAGAGCTACAGCTGCCAACCCGGAGCTGCTTTTACTTGATGAGATAACAGCAAATCTTGATGCCAATACAGAAAGAGATGTTCTTACAGCACTTAAAGGTGTATCTGAAAACAGAACAGTTATATCAATATCACACAGGGTTACGGCAAGAACAGGACGTGTAATAAACTGTTAAATACAATATTTCATAATGACAATGACGCCAGAATGTGATAATATTTTTTGTATTGGGTAATTTAATGAATTAAAGTATATCAGGTGGACAAAGTGGAAGATATTATGTATAGCATTAACAGGTTGTTAAGCATTACAATTGGAAATAATAGGGCATATTTAGATGTGCAATATGTTAATATTGCTATGTTGGTCTGGGGTTGTGTATTCTGCTTAATAGCAGGGGTGGGAATGATTTTAAGTAAGAATTTTGACCGCCGTAAGAGGCTGTGGATGATACTTTTGCAGTTTGCAACAGCTGTTCTGTTGCTCAGTGATGCAACCGCCTGTATATTCAGAGGTTGGACGGGTATATTTGGATATTGGATTGTAAGGATAAGTAATTTTATAGTATTTCTTGACAATAATATAATATTATATTTGTTCCACAGGTATGTGTGCAGTTTTATTTTTACGGAACAGGAAGAAAGAACTTTAAAAAGAGCAACATTTATAAATATACTGTGTGCCGTGGCAGTAGCTCTGGTTATTATTTCACAGTTTACAGATTTGTATTACTATTATGATGCACAGAATGTATATCATAGAAGTGAAGGTTTTATAATATCTATTTTTATACCTGTAACAGGAATGATGGTAGAGATGTCATTTTTGATAGAATACAGAAAGAAATTAAGCAATATTACAATTTCTTCACTCGGTTCATATATTATTCTTCCAATTGTAGCGGCAATAATACAGTTCTACTTTTATGAAATTTCGCTGATTGATATAGCTATATGTAATTCAATGATAGTTATGTATATAACTGTTATTGGTGAACAGAACAGGAAACTTGACAATCTGGAACAGAAGCAGATTAAGACAGAGGCTGAACTTGAAATATCTATGGTGCTTAACCAGTGTATAGCAGAACTGACAACTGAAGCGGATATTAACATAGCTATACATAATCTTCTTGCAATTATTAATAATTATTTTGGTGCGGACAGATGTTATATTTTTGAAAATAATTACGATGATAATACAATGGATAACACCTATGAGTATGTTGGTGATAGTATTACAGCAAAGAAGGATAAGCTTCAAAAGCTTTCAATGAATATTGTAAGTTTATGGATGGAGAATTTTAAAGAGGAAAAGCCATATTATATAGCAGATGTCAGCAAGCAAAAGGAAGAACCTGTATACAATATGTTGCATGAACAGAATGTAGACAGACTTCTTGCAGTGCCATTAAAAAGAGATGGAAATATAATTGGATTTCTTGGAGTGGACAATCCGGTTAATCATTACGAGGATATGGCATTATTGTCTTCTATACAATATTTTGTTACTAATAGTCTTGAAAAGCGTGTGCAGCAGGATAGGATGCGTTATTTAAGTTACAGGGATATGCTTACAGGTTTGTACAATCGTAACAAATATATAAGCATTGTTAAAGCGGCTAAAGACCAGATACTTAAAAATGTCGGAGTTGCTTACATAGATCTTAATGGTCTGAAAGCAATTAATGATAATTATGGACACTCTAAGGGTGATAAGTTCATATGTACAGCAGCAGACACATTCAAAATGGTATTCCCGGATAATTCTTACAGGGTAGGTGGGGATGAATTTGTAATTATAGAGCAGAATATTGAGCGTGATAAATATGAAGAAAGAATTACAGCCTTGAAAAATATAATGCAGGATAAACAAGTAAGCATATCCATAGGAGTTCTGTGGAGAGAGCAGGTTGACGATTTAGAAGCATTATTAAAGTCAGCAGATAAGCTTATGTATATGGAGAAAGAGATGTATCATAAGAACAGAGAATAAAGTTAAAATAAAAGGGATTTGGGATACACCTTCCAAATCCCTTTTGTGTTCTTTTTGTGCTGTTAAGGGATTTATATTAAAAGTTATGATGGGTATGTATCCCCAGCACAAATACAATTATAAAATGTTGTTAAAACAGCATAAAATGCTTGTTACTTTGAAACAAATGCTTGTTGTTTGTTATATTGATTGTTATAGTCAGACCATATTAATCAATGCCATTTGATATTTGAATTCAGTGTTAATATCTTAGGCAGGAAAAGAGGTATAATATGGCTGGAAAGAAATTTATTAACGCAAAGTTAAAAGGATATAATGAATTACAGGAAATACTTGTTGAGGACGGAGTATTTAAGGCAATTGCACCACATATAGATGTAGATAGTGATTGTGAAATTGAGGATTTGGGAGGCAAGCTTACACTGCCACCATATGTTGACCCACATATTCATCTTGATTATGTATTCACAGCAAGAAAGCAGGGCGCAGCTAACGGAACAGGAACATTATTTGAAGGAATTCAAAGGTGGAGTGAAACTAAATCAGATTTAACAATTGATGAGATAAAGGCAAGAGCAATAAAGGCAGTTAAAATGGAGGTGTCACACGGTGTCCAGTTCATAAGAACACACGCTGATGTAACTGACCCTAACCTCACAGCCTTAAAGGCACTTCTTGAATTAAAGGAAGAATTAAAAGATATTGTAACAATCCAGATTGTATCATTTCCACAGGAAGGAATGTATTCTTACAAAGATGGCGACAAGCTTGTTGAAGAAGGACTTAAAATGGGTGCTGATTGTGTAGGTGGTATTCCACATTTTGAGTATTGCAGGGAATTTGGTGAGAAATCAATTCATAAGGTTGTTGAATTAGCTGTGAAGTATGACAAGCTTATTGATGTACACTGTGATGAGAGTGATGACCCAATGAGCAGGTTTGTGGAGCTTCTTACTGCACTTTCAATTGTTGAAGGAATCGGACCTAAGACAACAGCAAGCCATACCTGTTCATTAGGTTCAGTAGATAACAGTTACGCATTCAGAATGATGAAGAATTTCAAGAAAGCAGGACTTAACTTCATTTCCTGCCCAACAGAGAATATATATCTTCAGGGCAGACAGGATACATATCCTAAGAGAAGAGGTCTTACAAGAGTTAAGGAATTATATGAAAATGGAATAAATGTATGCTTTGCACAGGATTCAATTCAGGATCCTTGGTATCCGGCAGGCAATGGCAATCTTATGAATGTGCTTGATAATGGTATACATATAGCCCAGATGATGTCATTTGAGGAAATGGATAACTGCCTTGACCTTATAACTGTTAATGGTGCTAAGACTATGAACATATCAGACATATATGGAATTGAGGCAGGCAAGCCAGCTAACTTTATTGTTGTCGATGCCAGGAGCGAATTCGAGGCAGTATGCGAAAGAGCCGATGTTGTTGCAAGTGTCCGTAATGGTGAATATCTGTTTAAGAAAGCACCAGTGGCTTTCGAGGCTTTGAGTGAATTTATGGCATAGATAAAGAGTGAATTATGATATAATATGACTACTTCGTAGTCACTTAGAAGTTTCTTCGAAACTTCGGATGCGTGAAAAAGCAACGCAGGGCATATGATATAATGAGCACAAAAGTGCTCATCTTAAAAGTTCCTTATGGCACTATAAATAATTATAACAACATAATATAGGAGCAGCAATATGTTTCAATGTAAAGATCTTCTCACTCTCCCCTCAATGGCGAAAGCCAGAATAATAGCAGGAAAGAGTGGTTTGTCTAATAGAATAAGGTGGGTATATAAGCCTGAGAATATGAATTTTGCGAAGTGGGTAAAGGGACAGGAGCTTTTGATTATAAGCACGCCTGTTATACAGAGTAAGGATTTTGACCTGCAAGCAGTTATTAAGAAAGCTAAGAAGCTTGATATGGCAGGTGCATTGCTTCTTGTTGGCGATAAGTACATTGCCAGTATAGACAGTACAATAATATCCTATTCCAATCTTAACGATTTTCCGATATTTGTCATATCAGGTGAAATTCCTCTTGTTGACATTTTTGAAGAAATCGGACACGCTATTGCGTATAATAAAGACTCAGATGTATTAAGTGATGATATTCTTTCAGGAATTATATTTGGAAAGGACATCAATATAGAAGCATTTTCTATTAAATTTGAAGAAGCTGGCTATGACATCAATGGTAATAACCGTATGTTTATGATTAATATTCATTCAGATAATAAGATAGAGAATTTTGATTATGATTTCATTATGAATAAGCTGAGGGACAGTTTTGCACAGAATAATGGAAGTCTGATTTTATCAAGATATGCTAATAACATAGTTGGCTGTTTTAATTGTTTGGAAAATGCTGATGATACACACGGTCTTATTAATCAATCTTACGAAGCATTATCTGAATATGTGCAGGGTAGGTATACGGATATAAAGCTTGTTATGGGAATTGGACGTGAATATAATGGAATATCACATTTGCAGAAAAGTTTTACGGAGGCTTCAAGGTGTGTAATCCTTTCGGAGAAGATACAGCTTAATGGAAGTGTGTTCTGGTATGAAGAAATGGGAATATATAACCTGTTCTCTGAATTTGGAGATAAAAAGCTTATACAGGACTTTGTTGACAGTACATTAGGCATAATTATTGACTATGATAAGGAGAATAATACGAATCTTTTACAGACGTTAAAAGCGTACCTTTGGAACAATAACAGCCTGCTTCACGCTTCTGAACAGTTATTTACGCATCGTAATACAGTAAAGTACAGAATACAGAGAATAACTGAGCTTACGGGCAGGAATTTTGATGATGCGATGACACGTCTGGAGTTTATGAATGCTTTGATATGTCTTGAGGTAAGATAGACATTTGTGCTGTGAGAACAAATGAAGTAATACAAGATTGTTATTAGAAGTCATAACAATAAAATATTTATAAAAGAATGTTGAAGTATATATGTCTTAGTGATATATTCTTGAACATAGACAAGAAGCAAAGGGGCTTCTGCTAATGGTAATATTAGCGGAAGTCCCTTTTTGTGTATTAGTAAAAATGTTAATCTAACTGGCAGTAAAGGCTGAAATAGAAATTACTAAAGCACATTCATTGTTTATCTTGCGGTATATAAAATGTACCGCTGGACGCGTCAGATATTAATAAATATTTATATAACAGGAGGAAATGATTATGAGCTACGGTCTTATAGCAGTAATAATTGTAATCGGTATTGTCATAGGTGCTATAGCTACTAAGAAATGTGAGCCATTTCTTATAGGCGGTTCAATTATAGGAGCAATATTTTTATATAAGCAGGATTTTATAACCGAATGGGTTAATACACTTGAAGGTGTTATGAGTGATGAAGCATACTTAATACTTGTATGTGGTTTGTTTGGAAGTATAATAGCACTTCTTACAGCCTCTAAGGGACATTTTGGATTTGCAAAGATTGTTTCAAAGATATGTAACAGCGAAAGAAAGACTTTATTCACAACATTTATATTAGGTGTAATTATATTTATTGATGATTATCTTAATGTATTATCAATAGGTACAGCAATGAAGAAGGTATATGATAAAGTAAAAGTACCAAGAGAAGCACTTGCATATCTTCTGGATAGTACAGGTTCACCAGTCTGTGTTATGTTCCCATTCTCATCTTGGGCAGCATATTTTGGAGCTATCTTTTTCGCACAGGAGAGTGTTCAGGCACTTGGTGCAAAGACCTGGATGGGAGCTTATATAAAAGCAATTCCATTTTGTATATATCCAATAGTTGCATTACTTATTGTAATTCTTTTCTCAGCAGGTGTATTTCCTAAGCTTGGCGGAATGAAGAAGGCTTATGAAAGAGTTGCAACAACAGGTAAGGTTTACAGTGATGCAAGTAAGAAGTACAATATGGACGATGGCGAAGGTGAACAGGACGGCAACATATTTAATTTCCTTGTTCCAATGCTTGTACTTGTAGTTGTAGCCTGCGTTACAGGTAACCTTGTAGTAGCACAGATTATATGTCTTGCAGTAACACTTGTTATGTATCTTGCAGAAAAGCTGATGACATTTACAGAATACTGGGATAATTTCGTAAAAGGATTTGCAGATATGCTTCCTATTATAATTCTCCTTATAGCAGCACTTACATTCCAGACAATGGCAAGCCAGATGCAGATGACAGAGTTCTTCATAGATATTACACAGCCAATATTATCAGCAAAGATTTTCCCAATGCTTGCATTTATCATTACTGGTATATTAGCATTTATGATAGCCAATGCGTGGGGCGTATGTACACTTGTTGCACCAGTTCTTCTTCCACTTGGTGCAAGTGTAGGAGCCAATGCAATACTTATAATGGCAGCAATTCTTTCAGGTTGTGCATTTGGTAATCACGCCTGCTTCTACTGTGACACAACAGTTCTTGCTTCACAGGGTTCAGGTATTGATAACTTTGACCACGCGGTATCACAGCTTCCATATGTACTTATAGGAGCTGGAATAAGTATAATTGGTTTCCTTGTATTAGGATTTGTTATGTAAAATGTGTTAGTTTTATAAAATGTATATAGGAATTATAAGAATAATTTCAGAATGGAGGCAGTTATGAGTGATAAGAAATATGTTGTTACAATAGCAAGGCAGTTTGGCAGCCTTGGACGTCCAATAGCCAAGCTTATGAGTAAGAAGCTTGGAGTTGAATATTATGACAGGGATATAGTGGAGCAGGCGGCTAAGAAGCTTAATCTTCCAGTATCACAGATAGATGAACTTGAAGAAAAGGTTAAGAAGACATCAACTAATTCATATAAGAGAATGATGTATCCTCTTGGAACACAGTCAAGCACAGAGCAGGACAGAATATTTGAAGCCCAGCAGAATATTATGAAATTCTTAGTTGAGAGAGAAAGCTGTATAATAGTTGGACGTTGTTCAGATTTTGTTCTTTCTGATGAAGAAAATGCGGTGCATATATACATTTATGCTCCATATGAACAGAGAGTTAAGAACTGTGTGAATGATCTGCATTTAAGCGAAGAAGAAGCCAAGAAGATGATAAGGTCAGTAGATGAGGCAAGAGATAATTACCATATGCACTATGCAGGATTTCTTCCATCAGACCCTAAGCACAAGACTATAATGATAGACAGCAGCTCTTTGGGCGTTGAGGGTACAGCTGAGTATCTTGTGGATTTTATTCAGAAGAAATTTGATTTAAAAACATATACGCTTGACTAAGTATGTGTTATCATATGCGTAATCTAAACATTTATGGCTTACAATAGTTAATTTAATGAGTTGATAAATGCGTAACCAATAGAAAGAGCATATCAGGATAACCCTATGAAAATGAGTGTAGAACAGGCATATAAAATATTAGCAGTATCAAAAGGCACTGATATAAAAGCGATTAAGAAAAAATATAGAAAACTGATGTTAAAGGTGCATCCCGATTCATTAAAGTCAGGGAAGAATACATATCAATATAGTGCGCAGGAGATTAATGAGGCATATTCAATTATTATTAAGAATTTATCTGATAATAAAATGTCCGGTTATTTCAATAATTCCAGCGATGATAATTATTCATCAGAGTACACATATGATGGAGAATATTATCAGGACTATAATTCATATGCTTCCGATGGCGGTAATTGGGATGCACCTGTTAATGATAATGCGTATACAAGCCGTAATATATATCATTATGCAGAAGGTGCAAGAGGAAATATTACCGGAAGCTTTGTTATAGCAAAAGGCAAATATATCTGGACGTCAGAAGAAGATTTTTCATTATTCATAAAGAGTATATCAGAAAGCAGTGATAAGCTGTTATCAGGTATAGATAACAGAAGGAAAGGAAGCATATCGGATACAAGCAGGGCAGTTATAAAAGCACAGCTTGCATACCTTTTAGCCCAGCAGTATATAGATGCAACCTACACACTTAATGAACTTATCACACCGGTAAAGCAGAATAATGCACAGACATTTTATATAGACTCAATGCTTGAAATACAAGCTAATGCCCCATTTTTACGGGCAGGTATGACACTATACCCACAATCACTTAAAAATCACCGTCTATATTTAAAGACTAAATCGGGAAATGCCGCAGGCTATATATCATTCAGGGACGACAGGCTATATTACATAATAATTCCACTTCTTGAACAAAAAAGAGCACAGGTAAAAGTCCAGATTGCCACCAGGCAGGATAAGAACAACACAAGACACAATGTGAAATACAAGAATCTTGACTTTTGGATAAAAATTTCTGATAATAATTCAGGAACATTTCCTGAAAGCATAAATATGCAGATTGAGGAAATACTTACTAAATATTCTAAAATGTAATTGGAGGACAATCAATGAATAGACATATAGATAAAGCAATGCAGTTAAGAAATGAAACCCCGATGGTAAGCAACTGTGCCCAGACAATAATGAGAGCCTACGCCGATGAATTAGGAATGACCGAACAGCAGGCAGCAGCAATAGGCTGTAACTTTGGTGGCGGAATGAAATGCGGCGGCACTTGTGGAGCAATAACAAGTGCTCTTATGGTATTAGGTGCAAAAGGAATAGACTCCCCTGCCGTAATAACAGAATTCAGAAAAAGAATAGCCGCCAACCACGATGGCTTAACAGATTGCGTAGACCTTCTAAGAAACAACGCCCGGAAAGGCGGAGTAAAGAAGGAACATTGCGATAATATGATAAAAGAGTCCATAGAATTAATAGACGAAATCACCAACAAAGAAGATTAATGTTGCAAAATATTCCAACAAGTGATATAGTAATAAACAATTAAATAAAAAACAAATAGAGTGAATTTCAAAGAGTTCACGAAGGGGAGCACCACCACCGGCGCTTCCTTTCGTGAACTCTTTTTTGCGTGAGTAGCGATGAGAATACACTAACAAAGACACTTGCCGAACTCTGCTTGCAGAAGTGAGCAAGAGGCTTTGTTAGCGTATTCGAGGAGCACCGCGACAGTGACAGAGCGAAGCTCTGGAACGCGCTACTCACGCAAAAACAGTGGAGGGACGCCACCCAGCAAACCTTATCCCCTCAGTCAGCAACTCCCAGACAGAGGAAGCAAAGCTTCCAAGTGTCGTCCGACAAAGCTAATTCCCCTTCCCACGTCAGCGACCCGCAGACAGAGGAAGCAAAGCTTCCAAATGTCGTCCGACAAAGCTAATTCCCCCTCCCACGTCAGCGACCCGCAGACAGAGGAAGCAAAGCTTCCAAATGTCGTCCGAC
>ERZ894203.1282-NODE-1282-length-14332-cov-8.291658_pt1 | contig 14332 bp, 4 predicted proteins | sample MGYA00380286_ERZ894203 | MGnify/ENA primary metagenome ERZ894203 (study PRJEB32331, sample SAMN06328484) | human gut metagenome | biome: human gut microbiome; feature: stool | host: Homo sapiens | collected 2014-02-06 ... | reverse complement strand
CTAATAAATGCAGCAAATAGACAATCTATAGCAGGTAAAGACGTAAAAGTATTTAAACCAATAATAGACAATAGATTTTCAAATGATGATATAGCAGATAGAAATGGAAATAAATTTCCTGCAATAAATATAAAAAGTATAAATGTATGAAATAAAAGAAATTTACAATTTTTAACCAAATTTGTACCAAGAAGGGAGAGCAAGAATAAAAATGAGAAGAAAGGGAGTAAGAATTCTAGCAATATTTATATTGATTTGCATTAATATTAGCATTTTTTCTAGAGTAAATGCTGATACTATTAATGTTGTGCTAGAGAGTGAAGAATATGCGATTTCACAAAAAAGCTTAACAATAAGCAGAATTATACCTAAAACAGATATTGAAGAATTCAAGCAACAATTTAATTTGGAGAAAGAAAAAGTTCATGTTTATGCCAAGAATGGTGCTACTGAGATGAAAAATGGAGTTATTGGAACTGGAATGAAAATTCGTTTTGATAACATAGAGAATGAGTATACTGCATGTGTTATTGGAGATATAAATAGTGATGGAGAAATTTCTCAGTATGAAATAAGTAAAGCAATAAAACATGTTGTTGGACTTGAAGCTCACCAATTATCTGGGATAAATGCAACAGCAATAGATGTTGACGGAGACGGAGAGATTACACAAAAAGATGTTAGTATTTTAATAAAATATGTTGTTTATGGAAAATTGGATATTGATGGGAAAAAGACCCCAACAGCTCCAATTATAAGTGTTTTATCTGGAGAACAAGGAAAAAATAATTGGTATACTTCTGGTGTTGAATTGCAAATAAACAAACCTGAGAAATCTCCTGTAAAAATTGAATATATGGTATTAAAGATTACTGGAACAGAAAATATTCAAGAAACACAAATTGACGATGATAAAAAGATAACAATTCAACAAGATGGAACATATGAAGTAAAAGCTTATAGTGTTTCTGTAATTGGAACAAAATCTGAGATTGCAACATTGACTGTAAAAATTAATAAAACTCCACCAATAAATGCTGAAATAGTGGCAACACTTGGAAGTGAAGATGGAACAGAATACATATTTGAAGAAACAGCTAAACAAAATATATATGTTAAGGAAAGGGATAAAATTGGAAACAAAGTAACAATTGAAGCACAAGGGGCAAATGAGCTTAAAGCAGGAACAAGTTTACCGATTGTGTTGGAAAACGAGGGAAAAACAAAATTAATTGTTTCAACCGAGAATGAAGCAGGTTTAGTAACAAAAAGAGAATATACTGCCATTATAGATAAACAAATAAAAAGACCAGGAAGTTTAACTTTGAAATTAAACGATGCAAATGGAAATGAATATAAATCTAATACTTGGACAAACCAAAATGTTTATATGGAAGTTGCACAAGGTGGTCAAAATATAGTAACAACGTTTAAGGTTGATGGAACAGTAGCCATTGAAGAAAGGTCTGAACCACTAACAATTACTCAAGAAGGATTATATACAATTACAGTTATAAATAGAGATGATGTGGGAAATGAAAGCCAATCATCATTAAGAGTAAAAATTGATAAAACAGCTCCAGTAGCACCAGTATTACAAATTGTAAAAGGTGAAAAAGACAACGAAGATAATGAATGGTATAAAGGAGATGTAAATCTAAAAATAATAGAATCTACAGAAGATGAAGGTGGCTCAGGTGTTAGTCACGCAACATATGAAGTAAGTGGTACAGCAAATGTACCAGAAACTAGGACAAATGGACAAGAGATGTCGATTGTAAATGAAGGAATTTATACAATTACAATATATGAATATGATGTGGCAGGTAATAAATCAGAAGGAGCTACACAGGTTATAAAAATAGATAAAACGACTCCTCAAAATATAAAATTAGTGGCAAGTCAAATAACAGGAAAAACGTTCCACATACAAGCTTCATCAGAGGAGAATTTATCAGGAACAGCAAAATATCAATTATATATAGATGGAAAATTATATAAAGAGTTAAATTCTAGTGAAAATACTGCAGATTTTGATGTAATAGAACAAAGCTCAAAAACACATCAGGTATCTATAATTATTTATGATGTGGCAGGAAATGCAAATATAGAAACAATACAAGTTAATATGGGGCGTTTAAATACAAGCGAAATTGATCATATTGAATTTGAGATAAATAGTTTTACACGTACGAATAATGGAAGTACAGTTGCCAATGGTGCAGACTTCTTAATTTCAGATACAAGTTTGTCAGATGCCTCTAAATTCATACAAGTAAATTCTGCAACAACTAATGTAAAAGGAACTATAACTGGTAATATTAAATTAGTAAGAAAAGATGGAGAAGTTGTAAATGTCTTGGAATACTTCCCACAAGGATTACAAATAGAAGTTTCTCAGTATTCAAACGGAAGTGGAACTGTATGGCAACATAATGCAAACATAAATATGCTAAATACTACAAATTCTAACCAAGGAAAAGAAGAGGGGCAGTCATATAGTTCAACAGTGGATGTATCTAATAAACAGAATAATGATAACAAATTTGAAATATCTGATGAAAAACAAAAAGGAACAAAAACATATACAAGATTTATTATAAAAAGTGTTACTTTAAATGATAAAAATATACCATTTAGAATAACAAGTAATGTAATATAAAATTAATGAAAGGAGAAAGATATGAATAAACATAAGATATTATATAAATTAATAGCAATGTTTACAATTGTTATTCTCCTTAATGCTATTAATATTAACACGACTAAAGCCATAACTATGAATGCATATCCAATGACAGATTCAAACTTTAACATATGGGGCGACAGTGTTCAAACGACATTTAGTGATAAAGGATATTTTTCGGTATTAAATGTTAATGGAACTGAAGCTAATATAAAAAATTGCTCTGGTTCATTAAATGGAGTAAGTGTTCAAACAAAACTATCATATATAAGTAATGGAAATTATGTAAAAATTTCATTTGAAGCAACAAATACATCTGGTTCTGCAAAAACAATAGGAATTGCAACATATGCAGATATTCAAATTGCGGACAATGACTATGCGCCAATTACTAATTTAAGTGGTAATAGAGGTTTTACAATGACTGATGGGACAAAATACACTTTTACTTTTCTTGGTAGAAATTCATATGGTGTAACAGATGTTGATACATATTGGTTTGGACAATTTCAAATTAGAGAAGAAAATAAATGGAATAATTCACAAACTTATGTTTATGGAAGTACAACAGAAAGACAGGGAGACTCTGGTATGGCTTTCTCTTGGAAAAATAGAACTATTCAAAACGGAGAAAAACTTATCTTTTCAGTAGCTATTGGTATTGGAACGTTAAATACACCACCTACAATAAGAGTAACTAGTCAATTAAAAAATAGTTATTATCAAGGGGAAGTAGTTGATGTACAAGGCTATGTAAACGACATTGATAATGGAGACATTGTAACAGTAAAATATGCCATAGATGGTGGAGAGGAAATGGTTATTGCCAATAATCTGAGACCAAATGGTAGTGAAAAATATTTTCATACATCATTTACTATTCCAAACAACATATCAAATGGGCAACATTTTTTTCAAGTATGGGCAGCAGATAACTGTGGAAACATGTCGGTGCCTGTTACTGTATATTTTAATGTTAATAAAGATGTAACGGCACCTACAGGTACACATTCAATAAATCCTACTAATTGGACTAATGGAGATGTAACTATTACATTAAATACGACTGATGATATGAGTGGTGTGAAAAGGATTAAAAAGCCAGATGGAAGTTATACTTATAGTGTATCAACTATATATGTAGTACCAGCTAATGGCTCATATACATTTGTATTAGAAGATAATGTTGGAAATAGCAGAAATTTGACAGAAAATATAAATAATATTGACAAAATAATGCCAGAAGGAGTATTATCATTACAAGAGAATAGACTTACAGATGAAAAAATAAAAATTTCTTGGAAAGCATTTGACCTACAGAGTGGATTTTCAAAAATATTATTGCCAGATTCAACATTTTCAACAAATGCAACAGGAGAATTTACTGTTTCACAAATGGGAGATTATTCATTTGTTATTTATGACAGAGTTGGAAACACAAGAGAACTTAGTATAAATGTAAGTAATGTGGATATGATAAATCCAATTTTAGAAGTAACTCAAGATACTGATAAATGGACAAATGGAGAAATTACATTGAATTGGAAAGCCGATGATTATCAGAGTGGATTGCAAAATGTAATTTTACCAAGTTCTGAAAGTGTAACAGATAAACAAGGCAGTTATAGAGTAACCGAAAATGGAAATTATATATTTTTAGCATATGATAAAATAGGGAATGGGATTTTAGTAGAACACCAAGTTGCAAATATAGATAAAATTAATCCAAATTTAGACTTAACAGTTGACTCAGCAGATGATGGAGGAATACAGATTTCATGGGTATCTTCTGATGAACAGAGTGGAATTTCGAATATTACATTACCAGATGGCAAGAGGGTTACAAACTCGAGTGGAAGCATAGAAATATATGAAAACGGAGTTTACAGCTTTATTGCATATGATAATGCAGGAAATGCAACAGTAAAAGATGTAACTATAGATAGTATAAATAATGGAAGCGAAATAAAACTTGTATTGTACAAAGAAGCCATAGACTCTACACATTGGAGAATAAAATGGCAAATTACAGAAGGCAAAGATAAATTTGCATACATAGTACTTCCAAATGGTACATTTAGTTATGAGCCGGAAGGAAGCCATATTGTAACAGGAGGAAATGCTGAATATACATTTTTAGCATATGATAAAAAAGGCAATGAGAATATTGGAACAATAGCTGTAAGTTATTAAATAAATTTGCCTAAAAGGAGGAATAAAAGAAAAAATGCGTAAATCTAAAATTATTTTAAGTTTATTAATAATTTCTATGCTGGCTAGCAAAACATTTGCTGTTAAGGCAGTAAATTTGGAGAATGAGGTTATACAAAACACAGAAATTTCTACACAAGCAGATGGTACAACAGACAATACTGAAAGAAGTTTAGTATTTACACCAACACCTAGTTCTACAAAATTAAATGAAGGTGAAGAAATTACTATTACACTTGAGCTATCAGAAATAAAAATGGGACAAGATGGAATAAATACATTTGGTGGAAAACTTGAATATGATGAAAATGTATTTGAAAAAGTTACATCAGATGATATATCTTCACAAAACAACTGGTCAATAGCTTATAATGATGAAGAAACAGCAAAAAAAGGAACATTTTTAGCAACAATAAATACTGGAACAAGCAAAAATCAGGTAATAGGAATTATTAAATTAAAAGTAAAAACAAACTTAAAAAGTCAAGATACAGAAATTAAATTTACAAGCTTATCATCTGTTGCAGAAGATACTGTAAAATTAGATGATCAAACATTAAAATTTTCTGTAACTGGTACAGTAGTTCCAGACGATGACAAAAAGGATGACGACAAGAAGGATGATGACAACAAAAAAGACGACAAAAATAACACAGTAGAAAATACAATCGTAATTGGAAATGTTACTAATGACATAGAAGTAGTTGAAAATACTATAACAGTAGACAATACACAAAGTAATACAAATTTACCTCAAACAGGAGAATTAGATGTAGCAATAGCAGTGCTTGCACTTGCATTAATTGCAGTAGTATCGTATATACAAATAAAGAGAAATAGAGATTTATAGTAAAAATAGAATAAACTATCCACTTTTTGGAGAAAATATGTGTAAAACATATTCCAAGGAGTGGATTTTTTTGAAGGAAAAAAAGAAATTAAATATTAAAGGAACCGTTTTAGATAGATACCAACTGGAGCAATATTTAGAAAAAATTGCTTCTGACCATATTTTAACCGAAAAATCGGCGAAGGATACGTATCCAATTCCAAGACTTAAAGAAAATTTTTTTGTTATTAAAGAAATTTATAAATTATTGAATGAACAAATAAAGCAGGGAATACCAATACATCCAGCAGGAGAGTGGATTCTAGATAATTTATATGTAATAGAAGAAATTGTAAAAAATATAAGTAAAGAGTTAACGTTAAAGAAATATACAGATTTTCTGGGACTTGCAAATGGCAGGTTCAAGGGCTTTGCACGTGTTTATGTGCTTGCAACAGAAATGGTAGCTTATACTGATGGTAAGATAAATTCAGAAAATTTAGAATATATGTTACAAGCATATCAAACTAAAAAAACTCTAAGCATGAATGAAATTTGGAATATTGGATTGTTCATTCAGATTGCATTAATAGAAAATATAAGAGAAATTTGTGAAACAATTTACATGTCTCAAATGCAAAAGAGCAGAGTAGAAGAGATTATATGCAAGTATTTTGGAGAGGAAAAGAAAAAAAGCAGAACTGTAATATTACCTAAAATTATGCTTATAGAGAATGGGCAAGTAAAAAATGCGTTCATAGAGTATATGTCATATAGACTAAAAAAGATGGGAAGCAAGGCATATGCGTATCTAAATATTTTGGAAGACGAAGTTGCAAAAACAGGCAACGATATCTACGAGGTTGTAAAAAAAGAGCATTTTGATATTGCAGTAAAGAAAGTATCTGTTGGAAATTGTATATTGACTCTTAAGGCAATTTCGAGAATTAATTTCTTGGAAATATTCGAAAAGATAAATAGGGTAGAGGATATTCTAAAACAAGACCCAGCAAAGCAGTATGAGAAAATGGATAGTACTACTAAAAGCTATTACAGAAATGCAATACAGGAGATTTCTAAAAAGACTAAAATTTCAGAAATTTATATTGCAAAGAAGTGCTTGGAGTTAAGTTTGCAGGCTAGTGAGAAACCAGAAGCAAACGAAAAGAGCATGCATATTGGGTTTTACTTAATTTCTGATGGAAAAGAAACTTTATTGAATAGCCTGCTAGAAAAGAAGATTACACTAAAATCAAATGAAGAAAAGGCAAAAATCTATATAGAGACAGTATGGGGAGTTTCTTTGCTGTTGACACTTATTTTGAGCATTAATTTTTATTATATGTTATGGTACAAGAGCTTTGGAGACGTTGCTCGTAATTTTATAGGAAATATTCCAATATTAGTTAAAGTATTACTTTCAATAATTCTAGCGTTGGTTTCAATATTACCAATAGAAAATATTGTTTCTAAGATTATTCAATATGTGCTAAGTAAAGTGATAAAACCAAAGCTTATTCCGAAAATTGATTTTCAAAACGGAATTCCAGAGAATTGTAGCACAATGGTGGTAATTCCTACGATAGTAAAGAGCAAAGAAAAAGTTAAAGAATTAATGAAAAAATTAGAGGTTTATTATATTGCAAACAAGAGCAAAAATTTGTACTTTACTTTGCTGGGAGACTGTAGTTCTGGAAACAAGGAAATAGAAGAGTTTGATGAAGAAGTTATAAGAGAAGGAATAGAGCAATCAAAAAGTCTAAACGAAAAATATGGTAACATTTTCAATTTTGTATATAGAAAAAGAATTTGGAATTCTAATGAAGAGTGTTACATGGGATGGGAACGTAAAAGAGGCTTATTAAACCAATTAAATGAATATTTGCTCGGGAATATTACAAATCCTTTTAGGGCTAATACTATAGATATCTCGCAAATGAACAAAGTAAAATACATTATAACATTGGACTCAGATACTGATTTAACATTGAAATCTGGATTAGAGCTTGTTGGAGCAATGGCTCATATTTTAAATAAACCAGAAGTAAACGAGAGAGGAGATCTAGTAATTTCAGGGCATGCACTAATGCAACCACGCGTTGGAGTTGGACTAGTAGAGAGCAGAAAGAGTATATTTACTCAAGTATATGCTGGAGAAGGTGGTACAGATTCATATACAAATGTAATTTCAAACTTGTATCAAGACAATTTTGATGAAGGAATTTTTACTGGAAAAGGAATTTACGATTTATCTATATTTTCGAAAGTGCTTGCAAATGAGATTAAAGAAAACACGGTTTTGAGCCACGACTTATTAGAAGGAAGCTATTTAAGATGCGCACTAACATCAGACATAATGCTTATGGATGGCTATCCATCAAGCTATATAAGTTTTAGAACAAGGCTATATAGATGGATTAGAGGCGACTATCAAATATTACCATGGCTTGGAAAAACAATAGAAAATAAAAAAGGTGAGATAAAACAAAATCCATTAAAATTACTTAGTAAATATAAAATATTTAGCAATATAGTAAGAAGTAAACAGGAAAGTAGTGTACTAGCAATGCTAGTATTTTCGGCGGTTATAGCAACTGTATTAAAAATAAACATGTGTGGAATAATTGTGCTTGCACTGATATCTTCTCTAATTCCAACTATACTAGATATTATAAATGGCATCATTAGTAAAAAAGATGGAAACATTAAGACTAAAAGGTTTGTGAAAACAATAGATGGTTTAAAGGCTAGTGTCTATAGAGGAATTTTAGATATTGGATTAATTCCAGACAAGGCATGGATAACCACAAAGGCAGAAACCAAAACAATATACAGAATGGCGAAAAGCAAGAAACATCTCTTAGAGTGGATTACATCAGAAGAAGCTGAACGAACGGCTAAAACAGATGTATTTTCATATTACAAGAATATGAGTGCAAACACTCTGTTTGGAATATTAGGAATTGCTGTTGCAATATTAGTACAAAGCTTAAATGTTGGCATTGCAAATTTTACGCTAATAATAGGTTTGTATTGGCTTTTAACTCCAGCTTTAATGTGTAAAATTAGCAAGGCAAATAAAGAAATAAAAGCTGTAGAAAAAATAGATGAAAGCGAAAAAAAATACTTGCAAGAAGTTGCATATAGAACCTGGTTATATTTTAAGGAAAACTTAACACAAAAATCGAACTTCTTGCCACCAGACAATTATCAAGAAGATAGAAAACCAAAAGTGGTAATGAGAACATCTTCAACCAATATTGGGCTTGCATTGCTTGCTGTAATGGCTTCATATGACTTAAAGTTTGAAAATTTAGAGGATACACTAAATTTATTATATAAAATGCTAGAAACAATTAGCGGACTCACAAAATGGAATGGACATTTGTACAACTGGTACAATATAGAAACATTAGAGCCACTAATTCCAAAGTATGTTTCGTCTGTTGATAGTGGAAATTTTGTAGGATATTTGTATGTTTTAAAGCAGTTTTTAATAGAAAAAAGAGAGAATAAGAATGATGAAATATATCAGAATTTAAGTAGTGAAGAAAAAGAACAAAATGTACAAATAACGCCTGATGTGCTAAATAAGATAGATTTCATGATTAATGTTACAGACTCGCTCATAAATAACACAGATTTTTCAAAGTTGTATGATAGTGAGAATAGGCTATTTTCGATAGGTTTCAATGTAGAGGAAAATAAACTAACAGACTCATATTACGACTTACTTGCATCTGAGGCAAGGCAGACAAGTTTAGTTGCTATTGCTAAAAAAGATATTACGGAGAAGCATTGGTATAATTTAAGCAGAACTCTTACGACTCTAAATAATTACAAAGGGCTTATCTCATGGTCTGGAACTTCGTTTGAGTATTTGATGCCTACAATAAACATCGAGCAATACCCGGGCAGTATTTTAGATGAGTCTTGTAAATTTATGATAATGAGTCAGCTGGAATACGCAAGAAAATTGGGAATTCCATGGGGAATTTCTGAGGCTGCCTTTAATCTAAAAGACTTAAATAATAATTATCAATACAAGGCGTTTGGAATACCTTGGCTGGGGTTAAAAAGAGGACTTTCAGACGAGATTGTAACGTCCTCATATGGTTCAATTTTGGCTATTGATGAAGAACCTAAATTAGTAATAGAAAATCTAAAAAATCTAAGTGAAAAGGGAATGTACAATAAGTATGGCTTTTATGAGTCGATAGATTTTACACCTGGCAGGGCGAAAAACGGCTATACGCCTGTAAAAACGTATATGGCACATCATCAAGGATTAATTTTGCTTTCAATAGACAATTTATTAAACAATGGTGTAATAAAAAAGAGGTTTAAGCAAAATCCGGAAATTGAGGCTGTCGACATCTTATTGCAAGAAAAAATGCCAGAAAATATGATAACTACAAAAGAAGAAAAAGAGAAAATTGAGAAGATAAAATATGTAGATTACGAAGATTACACTCAAAGAAAATACAGCAAAATAAACGAAAATTTGAATGTTTCTAATGTTATTGCAAACGACAACTACACAATTGTGCTTGACCAATATGGCAATGGTTATAGTAAATATGGAGATTTGCAGGTTAATAGATATAAGGAAACTGATGAGGCTGAGCAGGGAATAAAATTTTATATTAAGAATATACGTAATAAAAACATTTGGACGAATACGTATTCAAAAAATCTGCGAATACCGGATAAATACGATATAATTTTCTCGCCTGAAGCTAACAAAATAGTAAGAAATGATGAAAATATTCGAACTGTTACAAAAATAATAGTAGATACAGATGATCCAGTCGAAATAAGAAGGCTGGAACTGAAAAACAATGGTGTATCTGAAGAAGTATTGGAAATAACGGCACTTTTAGAACCAGTATTATCAAATGCAATGCAGGATTTTGCGCACAAGGCCTTCAATAATTTATTTGTTTCGTTTGAGTATATAGATTCAATAAACACAATAGTCGTTAAGAGAAAAGCACACACTAACGGTGAAAAAGATGCATATATGGCAGTAAATCTATTTAGCCAGTCGAATGAATTGGGAGACGTAGAATTCGAGATTGACAAAGAAAAATTGTGGGGCAGATGTAATTATAGAATTCCACGTGAAGTAGAAAATTCGATTCCATTTAGTAAGAAAATAGGATATACCACAGACCCAATAATTGCATTAAAGAAAACTGTTGATATAAAACCAGAAGAAACAGCAATATTTGACCTAATAGTTTCGGTTGGATATGATAAAGAGCAAGTAATAAAAAACATGGCAAAATTCATGAACAACGAAAATACGAAACGTACATTCGAACTGTTAAAAGCAAAGAGTGAGGCGGAGAATAGATATCTAGGCATAAAGGGTAAAGACATAGAAGTATATCAGAAAATGCTTTCATATTTGCTGTTTACACCAAAAGTTTCCATAAAAGCTTCGTATGATAGACTGTGCCCAGTATCTGAACTGTGGAAATATGGAATATCTGGAGACTTGCCAATATTAATGGTAAAAATAAAAGACATAAACGATATTGATATAATTCAAGAAGTTTTAAGTGCTTATGAATTCTTTAGGGTAAAAAATATCAAAGTGGATTTAGTAATATTAAATGAAGAAAAAGAATCGTACGAAAATTATGTAAAAGACGCTATACAAAGGGCTATTTTTAATAGAAATTTAGCATATTTGCTTAATATTCCAGCTGGGATTTTCTGCTTGGAAAATATAGAGAAGAAAGACAAAAAACTACTAGAAGAGCGTGCAAACTTAGTAATAAACGCTTATTACAGTTCTCTAGCGCTTCAAATGGAAGACATAGAAAGCAAGATGCTAGACAATGTTAAAGAAACTGTGTTTGATGCAAAACAAAACAATTTTATAGAAGTAAATGAAGAGAAAGAAAACTTTATGGAAGAAGCTTCTTTAAAATATTTTAACGAATATGGCGGATTTTCTAAAGATGGCAAGGAATATTTGATTTGCGTTAACAAAGCCCGTAAGCTACCGACGGTATGGAGCCATATTTTAGCCAATAAAACCTTTGGAACATTAACAACAGAGAATATGGGAGGATATACTTGGTACAAGAACAGTAGATTAAACAGAATTACAGCATGGTCAAATGATCAAGTGCTAGACACTCCATCAGAAATAATATATGCAAAAGACATGGATACAGGCAGAAAGTGGTCACTGGGATTTAATCCTATGCCAGACAGTAACGATTATTTTGTAGTGTATGGATTTGGTTATGCAAAATATATTCACAGTTCTTCGAGAATAAGGCAGACTGTTGATATGTTTGTACCAGAAAACGACAATATTAAAGTAAATTTAATAACCTTAGAAAACAAAAATCCTCAGCGTAAAAATTTAAAATTAATTTATTATATAAAGCCTGTTTTAGGTGAGGACGAGATAAAAAGCAATGGATTTCTACAGTTAGAAATGAATAATGCGTCAAACATTATGCTAGTAAAAAATCTATCAGATGAAAAAAATAACAATCAAGTTTTTATCGGGTGCAGTGAAAAAATAAGCTCATACACTGGAAGTAAAACATCGTTCCTAAAAAATTCGACACTAGAAAATCCAGTTGGACTAGATGAACTTGCTCTAAACAGAGAAAATTCATTTGGAGAGGATGGAATAGTTGCAATTCAAATAAATGTAACAATAGAAGCATATTCAACAAAGGAAATAGTATTCACTTTAGGAGATGCGTCAAACAAAGAAGAATATCAAGATTTGGCATATAAGTATTCAAATGTAAATAACTGCAAAAATGAATATATAAATATAAGAAGACATTGGGAACAGCTAGTAAACAAATTGCAAATAAACACACCAATGGAATCTACAAATATATTGTTAAATGGTTGGCTAATATACCAAACAATAAGCTCTAGAATGTATGGCAAGACTGGGTTCTATCAATCTGGTGGTGCATATGGCTTCAGAGACCAACTACAAGATTGTATGCTTATAAAATATGTAGAACCAAACATCGCAAGAGAACAAATATTACGAAATTGCAGACATCAATTTATTGAAGGAGATGTTGAACACTGGTGGCACGAAGAAACTGATAAGGGAATACGAACCAGAATCTCTGATGACTTGTTGTGGCTTCCATACGTAGTCGCAGACTACATTTCCTTTACCGGAGATTATGAAATTTTAGAAGAAAACCCGTCGTACAAAGACGGACTACAATTATCCAAAAACGAAAATGAAAGGTATGATTTATACAAAGACGCAGACTTTAAAGAAAGTGTATACAAACACTGCATAAGAGCAATAGAAAAGGCAATTGGAATAGAAGATAATGAAGTTGAAAAAATAAAAGTAGGAAAATATGAACAAGATGCAGAACAGAATAAAGGAGAAACTGACAATCTTGGAAAAGAAGGATTAAATCAAACTGGAATAGGAAATTTTGGAGAACATGGTCTGCCTAAAATCGGTACGGGAGATTGGAACGATGGAATGAGCAATGTCGGAGCAAAAGGTAAAGGTGAGAGTGTATGGCTTGGTTTCTTCATGTATGCTGTGTTAAAGGAATTTATTCCTATTTGTGAAAGAATGGGAAATTTCGAGAAGAAAGAAAAATATCAGTTTATAATGGAAGAGCTAAAAAGAGCATTAAATAACAATGCATGGGATGGTAGATGGTATAAAAGAGCCTTTACAGATGATGGAGATGCACTCGGAAGTTTGCAAAACGAAGAATGCAAAATAGATAGCATATCACAAAGTTGGGCAACAATTTCTGGAGCAGGCAATAATGACAAAAAATATATAGCAATGGAAAGCCTAGAAAACCATTTAGTAGACAAAGAAATAGGAATAATAAAATTGTTAGACCCACCATTCGAAAAAAGCAAGTTAGAACCCGGATATATCAAGGCATATTTGCCGGGAACAAGAGAAAATGGAGGACAATACACTCATGCTGCAACTTGGACGATAATTGCTCAAACCATGCTGAACTTAAATGACAAAGCATATGAAAACTTTAGAATGATAAACCCAATAGAACATGCTCGTACCAAAGACGAAAGTAGCAAATACAAAGTAGAACCATATGTAATAGCAGCAGACGTGTATGGACAAGGAAACCTAGCTGGCCGTGGAGGCTGGACGTGGTATACAGGTTCAAGCAGTTGGATGTATATTGCAGGAATAAAATATATTTTAGGATTAAATATAGAAAATGGATATTTAAAAATAGAACCACACATACCACAAAATTGGGATAATTACGAAATAAAATATAAATACAAAAATAGTGTAATCAATATAAAAGTAATACGTGGAAACATTATTTTAGGTCTAAATAAAAACAGCGAAAAAACAGGAGAAAATACTGCCAACATCACAAGCATAAGCAATACAACTATTGTAAAACAAATGATATGTAATGGAGAAGAAATACCAGAAAAACAAATTAAAATAGGAGAAAATGGAGTATACAATATAGAAGTAATAATATAAACTTTCGCCCAATAGGGACGCCCCTTTTTGGGCGAAAATACATAATTATGAGCAAATCAATAGTCAAAATTATTTATGAAACTTAAATGTAATAATC
>ERZ894203.1278-NODE-1278-length-14400-cov-21.107006_pt1 | contig 14400 bp, 10 predicted proteins | sample MGYA00380286_ERZ894203 | MGnify/ENA primary metagenome ERZ894203 (study PRJEB32331, sample SAMN06328484) | human gut metagenome | biome: human gut microbiome; feature: stool | host: Homo sapiens | collected 2014-02-06 ... | reverse complement strand
ACATGATGATGGAAGTGTTTACCGACTCATCCAAACCATTCTACAAGTTCGGCAATCTGATGTTTCTCAATAAGATTGACACACCTTACCTTATGGAATTTTTCAAGAGTCGTTTCGCTGATACCGGCAAGAACATCGACGATGAAGCAAGCCATTTGATTGCAAAGCTCGTAGATAATCATCCATACTACGCACAGCAGCTGGCACAGCTTTCATGGCTCAGAACAAAGGATGTATGTACTGTTGAGATTGTACGTGAGGCGCACACAGCATTGATGGAGCAGTTAAGTCTGTTGTTTGTAACAATCACCGAAACACTGACCACACAGCAACTGAACTACCTCAAGGCTCTTATAGCTGGAGAAAAGGCTATTAGCTCGACTGAAGTGATGCATCGCTATCAAATCTCTTCAACGACCTCAATATCCCGCTCAAAGGCTGCCCTTATCAAGAATGATATATTGGATAATAAGGCCGGTGAAATCTCGTTCCAAGACCCGATTTATGCCTATTGGTTGAAGACTGAGTTCTTTGCAAAATAATAAGACTATGAATAAGTATAACCTTACTTGGATTGCCTTCGCCAATAAGAAAAGGTGCAGGCTTACTAAAGCTATAAATACTTTAGTAGTTATTTCTTGGAGAAAGCTTAATGTTGTATTATTCTATTCTTACCATCCCGGCCAACTGCACGAAATAATCATTTGACCAAATATCAAGTTCTTTTGGATTGTGCACGAAAGGCAATACATCTTCTTTCACTTGTTTTATATCAGCTGAAGAGAGACGCTCAATGAGTTTCTCCTTGAATAACTCTGGAGTGATATCCTCATTGTTGAACTGCTTGCATCGTTCTGCCAAATGAGCAAAATCAAGTGGAACATTATGGCGTACATACCATTCAAAGTCGTACCAATCACGACCTTTTACTCTGTTCTTCCACGCACGATATACTAAGGCGTGCATCTTGCCTGCAAACAAGTCGGGAAGTGTAAAACAACGGGTCATAAATGAATATGGCTGAAGCAATAGCTTCTGTTCCGTCTTGAAGTTCAACGGTGGGCAAGTATCTACTTCTATCTTTATCTTTATAGATTTCTCTGTCTGGAAAGTCACATCATACACATCGGTATTATCTTTAAGAAATGCCGATTCGACCTTTCCGAAAGTCCTCTTGTCTTTTTTCTTTATTTCAACCTCACGGCCTACCATTGTGAAAGCATCAACGATAGCAGGAAAGTATTTCGTAAAATCGAACTTATCATCTTGCGTAAGCAATGAAAAATCCATATCCTCACTGAAACGCTGTAAGCCATGAAAGATTCTCAAGCAAGTTCCACCATAGAAAGCCGCCGACTCAAAAAAGCCTCCGGCATACAAGCCAGCAAGTATCACTTGTTGGTTCACTTCAAATATAGCGTTTCTCTTCTGTTGCTCTGTTGTTAAATCATAACGGGAGAGCATATTGTCGAATATTTCATTTTTCATCGTCTTAAGAATTTTAAAAGTGTCGAAATTGAATCGGCCTTTTTGCCAACTTTTATGTAGTCTTCGAATATGGTTTTATCCATCTTATTGAACTCATCCATATCCATACGAATATCCTGTTCAAGATATGTTTCCACATCTTTCATATAGCGAAGATTGACCTGCGAGGAATTGGCAATCAAATCACACAAAGCCTTTTCCGGTGATGCAATAAGAAAAGCATAATTATCCTTATACATACTCCTTACTCCTATTGGAAATGCTATTCTTGAGATATGTTTGTAGTCATAACAGCCGACCGGAGTTTGAAAGCTACGCGAATGCTTTACCGTCATTGATTGATGAACATATACAGCCTCGGGGATAAGTCCATAATATCGTAGTGCAGTAGACATTGAAATATACGAAGGTGTATAGAGATGATTGGCTATCAACTCACTCGATAGGGTCTTTCCTGAATGTTTGGGGTTAGCCACATAAAGTCCCCGCTTCAGTCTGATGATAAATCCTTGCTTCTCAAGCCAGGTCACTTTTTTATTCGCAGACTTAAGTTCCGGGTATAACGATTCGATGATTGAAGTCGTTACAGGAATAGTTCCTATTTCAGTTAATTGTCTATCCATACTGCAAATATAGCAATAATTTGAACAATAAAAGAAATAAAACTTCCTTTTCTGTTCAAATTATTACTACTTAAACAATCTTAAGAAATAGCGACCGCTGCCACATAAGGCTGTTGTTTGTAACAATCACCGAAACACTGACCACACAGTAATTGAACTATCTCAAAGCCCTTATAGCCGTAGAAAAGACCATTAGTTCGACCGAAGTGATGCATCGCTATCAAATCTCTTCAACAACCTCAATATCCCGTTCAAAGGCTGCCCTTATCAAGAATGATATATTGGATAATAAAGCTGGTGAAATCTCGTTCCAGAACCCGATTTATGCCTATTGGTTGAAGACAGAATATTTCGCAAAATAATCATAATGTCCCCCTTGTTTCAGAGCTATTTTTGTACCTTTTCTCATCAAAAAACAGCATTTTTCACAAGTTTTTGTACCGCACATTTTGATATTCAAGAAATTACACTTACTTTTACTTTCCAAAATGGAGGTACAAGCCGAGAATGGTGCTAAAAATCACTAACTTACACATTCTCAGACACTTGCCAACCCACTGGTTGTACCTTTTAGAGCGCTATGCTATTGATAATCAACGATGTACACATATTGCATCGGAAATTTATGCGTAATTTGAGAATCCCTCAAGTTCTTACGTTGATCCATTATCGTATATAGTCACCTAAGCAAAAAGGAGAGAAATCATTGCTGAAATCCCTCCCTGCCTAAGAGCGGCAAGCGGGACTCGAACCCGTGACCCTCAGCTTGGGAAGCTGATGCTCTACCAACTGAGCTACTGCCGCATTTTTTGGTAGTGCAAATGTAAGCCTAATTTTAGAAATAAACAATTTTTAGTCTTAAAAAAAAATCGAGCAGGCAAAGAAAATCCTATTTTTGGAGAAGGAAATCCCATTTCCTCAAAAAAAAGAAACGCTTAAAACTATATTCTATGCTAAAGGAAAACAATCAGGACAGAAAATGGACTATACTTGAAAGTGAATATCTGATCAAACGGCCGTGGCTGACTGCACGGAAAGATCACGTACTACTGCCTACGGGAGTGGAAAACAAAGAATACTATATACTGGAATACCCAGACTGGGTGAATGTAATCGCAATAACAAAAGACGGGCGTTTCCTCATGGAACGGCAGTACCGCCATGGCATTCAACTGACCTGCTATGAAATCTGTGCGGGAGTATGTGAAGCCAACGAAACTCCTTTGGAATCCATTAAGCGTGAATTGCACGAAGAAACGGGATATGGCGGAGGAAACTGGACCTTCTGGATGAGCATTTCAGCAAATACCAGCACGACAAGTAACATCTGCCATTGCTTTCTGGCTACAGAAGTGGAACCTGTCGGCGACCGGCATCCGGAAGCGACAGAAGACATCAGCATCGAACTGCTGACTTTGGGGGAAGTAAGGACACTCCTGCTGACAGACCAGATCAAACAGTCACTGATGGCAGCCCCCCTGTGGAAATACTTTGCAGTCAACAAACTCCTCTGACAAGAAGCACTCGACTCATCACCACCAGTCTGTTATTCCCGACTGCCCCCAGCAGCAATGAGCAGTAACCGCTATGGTATTCTTGTATCTGCAGACAAAAGAGGAAGGAGCGTTCTGCCCCTTCAAGTTAGCCATCGCAATCACCCGCAGGTGAGGATCCTGCTGCAGCGCCACATCAAAATAACGGTATTCGTAACCCTTGAGAGAATGGCCGTCCACATCAGCTTTCCGGTATCCGGCATAAAGCCGCTGTTCCCTCACAGCCGCCTCAAAGGGAAGCAGTCCTGCCATCTGATAGGCAGTACCTCCCGGTCGGGCGGTCAGGGTGCGCGACAGCAACGCAATGCCTCCACCTTCTGCAAGGATCTTGCCCCCATCCTCGCCGAACTCGCGCAACTGCTGAAGCTGACGTTTCCAGCGGTGAAGCTGACGGGCGAACAGTTCGGGAAAGCCTCCGGGCAGATAAATCAGGTCCGCTTCCGGGATATCGTTTCCATAAACAGGGCTGAAGAAGCTTACGCTGCCCACCTCTTTAAGATAGCTCAGATTCTCCTGGTAGATAAAATGAAAAGCCGGGTCAGAGGCAACAGCTATGCGCCATTTCCTTTCGAGCGTCTGAGGCCTCGGCTCCATTTCAGAAGTGTAAGGCAAGCTATAGGCACAGGGAAATATGCGTGTCGTCAGATTCAGAAGCTTGTCAAGATCAAGTGTATCCCTCATCAGGTCCGCAGCCTTCTGTATCTGCCCGTCGAGTTCCGCCTTCACAGCCGAAGTCAAGGTAGAATATTTGGCAGGCATCCGCAAAGACTCGTCATACGGAAGATACCCCAGACATTCCATCCCCGCATCAGCGCACACTTCGCGCAAGAAGCCGTACTGAGCAGGCGAAAACACATGGTAGAAGATTACGCCCGCTATACGGACATTCTGTCTGAAACGCTTGAAGCCGAACAACATAGGGGCCAGCGAATAAGTCGATGACCGGGCGTTTGCCAGCAAAATTACGGGCACAGAAAGAGCCTGCGCAATATCAGCTCCACTCCCCTGCCACTTGCGGAAACCGTCAAACAGTCCTGCCGAGTTGTCAACGACACAGACATCGGCCTGTTCTCCGTACGTGTTATACAAATACTGGATATGTCCGCGTGAAGCATACCATGCATCCAGATTAACGGAAGCACAACCGGTCGCCACTTCATGGGCCGCCTTATCTGCCAGATCCGGGCCGCAGCTGAACGGCTGCACTTTCATCCCCTGCCGTCGGAGTGCGCGCATAAGTCCCAGCGACAGCAAGCTTTTGCCGCCGTCGGAAACCAATGGACTCAAAAGGAACTGCGATTTCATGAACCTTTTCTATGCTTTAACGGCCTGACTTTCTGCTTCACCCTCAGAATCAGGACAAGCCTTCGATTTCTCCGTTCACGATATCAATATGCAAAGCCTGAGGTTCTTTGGGAAGACCCGGCATACGCATGATTTCACCTGCAACGATAACCAGCATCTCGGCACCCGCATTGATCACAATGTCACGCACGCCGAAATTGAAATCCTTTGCCACACCGTAAAGTTTCGGGTCGTTCGAGAACGAATACTGTGTTTTGGCTATGCAGATCGGGAAGCGGGTATACCCCAGTTCCTTGATCATGCGCAGCTTCTTCTGTGCGGCAGGAGCAAAGAGAACCTGCTTTGCACCATAAAGCCGGGATGCCACCTTCTCAACCTTTTCTTCCACAGAATCATCCTCATTATAAGTATATTCCAGAGGCTTCGACGGATTGTTCTCAATTGTATCCACCACCAGGTTTGCCAGCTCAACCGCACCTTCACCGCCTTCAAGGAAAGCATTGTTGACGGCAAAGCCCACGCCCATCTCCTCGCAATGGCGGCGGACAAAATCCAGTTCCTCGTCCGTATCGTTTGCATAGCGGTTGAATGCGACAACCACCGTCTGGCCAAAAGAGCGCAGGTTCTCAATGTGCTTGTCAAGATTTCTGACTCCCTGCTTCAAGCCATCCATATTCGGTTCCTTGATTTTGTCAACCTCTACTCCGCCATGCATCTTCAGTCCTTGAGCTGTAGCCACAATCACCGTCAGTTTAGGCTGAAGTCCCGCCTTGCGGCATTTGATGTTGTAAAACTTCTCGGCACCCAGATCCGCGCCGAATCCCGCTTCTGTCACGGCATAATCGCCGAATGTCATGGCCAGCTTTGTGGCAAGAACGGAGTTGCAGCCATGTGCAATGTTCGCAAACGGACCTCCGTGCACGAAAGCCGGAGTATGTTCCGTTGTCTGCACCAGATTGGGCGAAAGAGCGTCCTTCAGCAACACGGTGATAGCGCCGGCAACGCCCAGATCTTTCACCGTGAACGGCTTGTTGTCAACGGTAAATCCCAAAAGAATATTCTCGATGCGGCGGCGCAGGTCGTTTTCATCCTTGGCAAGACACAAGATAGCCATTATCTCCGATGCAGGAGTAATGTCGAAGCTCGACTCGCGCGTGATGCCGTTCGACTTGCCTCCCAGTCCTGTAACGATGTATCGCAGGCCGCGGTCGTTCACATCAAGCACACGGTTCCACAGCACATCCTTCAGCGCAAAGCCATTGTCCTTGTTCTGATACATGTAATTGTCAAGCAATGCAGCAATCATGTTGTGAGCAGATGTTATCGCATGAAAATCTCCCGTAAAGTGTAGGTTGATCTTATCCATCGGAAGCACCTGCGCATATCCTCCGCCGGCAGCTCCGCCCTTCATGCCGAAGCACGGACCGAGCGACGGTTCACGAAGCGCACATACAGCTTTCTTTCCGATCTTGTTCAACCCCAGAGCCAGGCCGATAGATACGGTCGTCTTTCCGATACCGGCTTTTGTGGGCGTAATTGCAGTAACAAGTATCAGGTTGCTGTTTTTCACCCTTTCCTCATCGATCAACGTTTCAGGAACCTTTGCTATATAACGTCCGTAATTTGATATTTCATCTACCGGGATTCCATACTCCCTCGCTATCTGCTTGATTTTCACAAGTTCAATGCTACGAGCTATTTCTATGTCTGATTTCATTCGCTAATCTTTTTTATTTTGACGGGCAAAGATAATACAAAAAAGTGAGATACTCAGCAGATTACGGAAGGATGATTGAAAATAAACGGCCGTCTGAAAGTTCCGGCAATATCACGCTACCATCTCCGTAAAAATAAAAAACATCCTCAAAAGCCAGTCCTAGAGAACAGCTTACACCTTCATCTGCTTCTCAAATCTAAAATATTCATTATGAAAAGGCTCAGGCTGTTGTTTAACCGCAGGGTCTGCGTGATGTCTGCAAAAGAACTCAACAATGCGGAATCCGCACTTGTTCACATAAAAATGGATGTTGCGCTTTTCAAAGTAGGGCGTAAAAAGTTCCCAAACGACTGTTTCCGGATACATTTCCTCTATCATCTTCCACACACGTCCGCCCAGCCCTTGGTTATGAAAGCCGGGATAAAAATAAAACAAGTCCATGCGATTGCGGAAGCTCTCGGGGTCTATGTGCAATGCAACGCCTCCCGCTCTTCTGCCGTCCACGTAAATGGCGTAAACGGCAGACTTCGGGTCACGAAGCATTCCATCGATGTCATCATCCTCGAAAAAGTTCCCGTCGCGGGACAGACCGAAGTGCTCGGCGATTGCTATGGAAAACACCTCCTTAACTTCATTCCGGAAATCATGAAAATCCGGTTCTGCCAATGCTTGAAAAAATATACTCGTCATTTCTTTCATTTTAAGAGTTCGCCGTACATTTGTACGATAAGCTCTAAGTTACCAATATGCTATATCCGGCTGTAAAGTTAGCGCAATGCGGAAACTACTCCAAACGCTTTCTGCACGAAACAGAAAAAATCAGGTCCGAAATGTACCGGCATCCGTCTGAAACGATTGCGCCCGTCGCCTTTAGCCATCAGATTTTCGCGCTTCGCCCTCCATTTATGCGGCTTCACGCAACAGACATTTGACGGGGACGGCAAAAACGCTTATCTTGCAGATAAAAAAAGATGAGCGGAATAAAATATGACAACATACAGAACAGGCTGCCGCTGACTGGCATCGTATTCTTCCTTGCCTATTTCCTGTCCATGCTGACAGACCGGAACTATGCAGCACTGCTTCTGGGCGGCAGACTGTCTTTGGCAAGCTATGTCGCTGACATTGCCGGTACATTGCTGACAAGCTTCGTATTTGTGGAACTCTCCATTTTCTACAGCAGATGGCTGTTCCGGTATATCTCCTTTACAGGCAAGCCCTATTGCGGACTGTTCGTCAAAGCCCTACTTCTGCTTCTGATGAACAACCTGATGGCCTGGTTCTTTTCAACGCTGGGAATAATTTTGTGCGAAGAAAGCCATTCATTTTTCTACCAAGGACTATACACTATCAGTGTCATTGCCACCTTCATATCATACCTCTACACCGGCGCGCATTACATGGAATCGGTCATACAGGCGGAACAGCAGAGAAAAGAACTTGAAATAAGGCTGCTGAAAGAAAAAGAACACGCGGCACAAATGCAGCTGGAGGTTTTGAAGTCACAGATAGACCCGCACTTCATGTTCAACAACTTCAGCATCCTTTCCGAACTGATCATGGAAAATCCGATGGCTGCCGACAAGTTTCTTGAACACCTGTCGAATGTCTATCGCTATGTCGTCCAGAATCTGAAACGGAATACCGTGAGCATTCAAGAAGAGATCACCTTTCTCCGGTCGTATATCTATCTGATAAAGATGAGATATGAAGATGCCGTCTGCATTGCGTTAGATGAAACGCTAAGCCGGTCGGAAGGGCTGATTCCTCCTGTATGTCTGCAACTGCTGGTGGAGAATGCCATCAAACACAACCGGCTATCGGCTGTCCAGCCTCTGAAAATATACATTTACCGCGAGAAGAACTATATCGCAGTGGAGAACGACTTACGCCCTATCGCATCCGAATTTGCATCAACCGGAATAGGACTGCAAAATATCGTGGGACGCTATTTCCTGCTATGCGAAGAAAAGCCGCTCATAGAAAAACAAGAAAACATTTACTGTGTCAAACTTCCCATCATACACGAAACGCCATGAACATATTGATTATAGAAGATGAAAAAAGGAATTTCAACCGCCTGAGAAGACTGCTGGAAAGACTGGATACAACCTGCTGCATAGAAGGGCCGCTGGCAAGCATTGCAGAGTCCGTAGAATGGCTGCACACCCACCCTGCACCGGATCTGATACTGACAGACATCCGCCTGTCCGACGGACTGAGCTTCGATGCCTTGCGCCAGACAGACACAGCTTCCCCCGTCATTTTCACCACGGCATACGACGAATATGCAATACAGGCTTTCAAGTTCAACAGCTTTGACTACCTGCTGAAGCCTGTCAGGAGTGATGAACTGGCTGCTGCCATCAATAAAGTGCGCCGCCAATGCGCCGCACCGTCTGCCAGCGGAGAAGAGCTGCGCCAACTGCTGGAATATATGCGGAGAAGCAACTATCGCTACCGTGAACGTTTTTTGCTGCCATACCGCGACGGCTATGTGTCGGTGCAGGTGAAAGATATCAGTCACATTGCGCTGGACGGACGCGCCACACGCCTGTACATGAAAAACGGCACGGCAGAAAGCGTGCCGTACTCATTGGACGAACTGGAAAACCAGCTCAATCCCGATGAGTTCTTCCGCGTCAACCGCCAGTATCTCATCCGTATAGACAGCATACTGAGCGTAAACAACTGGTTCAATTCCCGGTTGAAAGTGCATCTGAAAAAGTATCCCGGCGAAGAAATTGTTGTAAGCCGCGAACGGGCAACGGCCCTGAAGGAGTGGCTGGACAGGTAAAGCATGACAAAAAGAGTCCGCTCCCGGCAAAAGAGAAAATGACTGTCAGCCCAAGCAGGATATTCTGCACCTCAAGAATACTTTTTGCCGCTTCAAGCCTCCCGGTCTTGCAAAAGGAAGCATCCAGCCTTTCCTTTGCAGAAAAACAGAACGGTACCGGCAAAAAGGCCAGCCGCACAGAACAAAATCAAAGCAACCATTAATACATATTACAGAATGAACAGAAAAACGACGTATGTTTTCACCGTTGCATGTGTGATGCTCCTCGCTTCCTGCAAAGACAAGAAAAAAGCCGAAACGTACACGGCATATAGAGTGGCCACTCTTTCGCCTACATCTGTCGAAATCGAAGAGTCTTATTCCGCTTCCATACAGGGAAGACAGGACATCGACATCTATCCGCAAGTGCCGGGCACAATCACCCGGCTCTGCGTAAAAGAAGGACAGCAGGTGCGGAAAGGACAGGTGCTGTTCGTCATCGACCAAGTGCCTTACCGCGCAACATGGAACAAAGCCGTGGCAGATGTACATGCGGCCGAAGCACAAGCCAGAACCGCCCGGCTGGAATATCGGAGCAAACAGGTGCTGTTCGACAAGCAAGTGATATCGGAATACGAACTGACTACCGCAAAAAATGCGCTGGACGCAGCCGAAGCTATGCTTGAGCAGATGAAGGCACTGGAACAGAGCGCACGCAACAACCTGTCGTACACTGAAGTGAAAAGCCCGTCGGACGGCATGGTGGGCACATTGCCCTACCGCACAGGCGCACTCGTCAGCTCGTCCATCCCTCAGCCGCTGACTACCGTTTCAGACAACAGCGAAACGTATGTCTATTTCTCGCTCACCGAAAACCGCCTGCGCTCCATGCTTCGCCGATACGGCTCTTTAGACAAAACGATAAACGAGATGCCCGCCATCGGCCTGCAACTCAACGACGGCACACTGTATCCGGAAAAGGGACGCATCAGAAGCATCAGCGGCATCATCAACAAGCAGACAGGGACCGTGTCTGTATGCGGCGTTTTTCCCAATACCGGCAAACTGCTGCTGAGCGGCGGAATCGGCAATGTCATCATTCCGCACAAAGAAGAGGAGGTAATCGTCATACCCCAGACAGCCACAACCGAATTGCAGGACAAGATTCTGGTTTACAAAGTGTCGGAAAGCGGACATAAAGAAAAAACGATTTCGTCCGTAGAACTGACCGTAGAGAAACTGAACGACGGCAAACTCTACATTGTCCGTTCAGGACTTTCGGCTGGAGATGTAATTGTAACCGAAGGCGCGGGACTGCTGCGCGACGGGATGAAGATAAACATAAAAGAAGAATGACTTTCGGAAAATTAAACATATGAATCTCAGATATTTCATAGACCGGCCGGTGCTCTCAGCCGTCCTTTCTGCAGCAATTGTGCTGATGGGAGTCATCTCCATCTTCAACCTCCCCGTAGAACAGTACCCCGACATCGCACCGCCCACCATCCAAGTATACACCAACTACCCCGGAGCCAACGCAGAAACGGTGCAGAAAGCGGTCATCATTCCGCTGGAGGAGTCCATCAACGGCGTAGAAGACATGACCTACATCACGTCTACCGCCTCCAACAACGGCGATGCCACGATAAACATCTACTTCAAGCAAGGAAGCAGCCCCGACATGGCTGCCGTGAACGTGCAGAACCGAGTTGCCACTGCACAGAGCCTGCTGCCAGCCGAAGTGACCAAGATAGGCGTGACCACCATGAAGCAGCAGAACGCCGAACTGAAAACCTTCGCCCTGTATTCACGCGACGGCAAATACGACCTCCAGTTTCTGAACAACTACATGAAGATCAACGTAGAGCCGCGCATCAAGCGCATTGGCGGCGTAGGCAACATGATGCTGTTCGGAAGCAACTATGCCATGCGAATCTGGATGAAGCCGGACAAGATGGCGCAATACAAGCTCATCCCCTCCGATATCACCGCGGTGCTGGAGAAGCAGAATATCGAAGCCGCCACCGGCGCTTTCGGCGAAAACCATGACAACGCCTACCAGTATACGATGAAATACAGGGGACGCTATTCCACACCCGAAGAATTCAGCGAACTGGTCATCCGCTCCCTGCCAAACGGAGAGGTGCTCCGCCTGAAAGAAGTGGCAGACATACGGCTGGGCGACGAAGCCTACAACTATTCGACCGGAATGAACGGAAAGCCTGCGGCTTTGGCCATGGTTTACCAGAAAGCCGGAACAAACGCTTCGGAAACCATCAACGAGATAGACGCGGTACTGGCAGAAATCGGCAAAGACTTGCCGCAGGGGATGGAGTTTGTCACGCTGAGCGATACGAACCTTTTTCTGAAAGCCTCGGTCAAGGTGGTACTGAAAACCCTGTTCGAGGCAATCCTGCTGGTGATAATGGTGGTCTACATATTCCTTCAAGACATCCGCTCCACACTTATCCCCACCATCGGAGTCGCGGTTTCCATTGTCGGCACGTTCGCCTTCATGTCGGCCGCCGGATTCTCCGTCAATCTGCTGACCTTGTTCGCACTGGTCCTTGCCATCGGCACGGTGGTAGACGATGCCATCATCGTAGTGGAAGCTGTGCAGGCCCGGTTCGATGCAGGCTATCATTCTTCCTATATGGCAGCCAACGATGCCATGCGCGGCGTATCGTCGGCTATCCTCACGTCAACGCTGATATTCATGGCCGTTTTCATTCCCGTTTCTCTGATGGGAGGGACATCCGGAGAATTTTACAAGCAATTCGGAATCACGATGGCGGTAGCTGTCGGCATTTCGGCCGTCAATGCCTTCACGCTTTCACCGGCACTCTGCGCGCTGATGCTCCGTCCGTATAAGGACGAAAAAGGAAATACAAAGGCTAACTTTGCCGCACGGTTCCGCAAGGCATTCAATGCGTCGTTCGAGGTTCTGACCGAACGGTATATGCGCTCTGTACTCTTCTTCGTCAAGCGGAAATGGCTGATGTGGAGCACGGTCTTCGCCTCCATCCTGCTGCTTGCATTTCTGATGCGGACCACAAAGACAGGGCTGATTCCCGATGAAGACACAGGCACTGTGATGATAAGCATGAATGCCAAGCCGGGCACATCCATGAGAGAAAGCCTGCGCATCATGGAGGAGGTAAACAGCCATCTGTCACAAATTCCGGGCATAAGCTATCATGCCAACGTAGCGGGGTATTCTTTCAACGGAGCCGGTCCGTCAATGGGCATGTGGTTTATCTCGCTCAGACATTGGAACGAAAGGAAAGAAGAAGGACAGTCGGCACGCGAAATCATTGACCAGATCTATGCGTTCGCTCCCCAGGTGCCTGACGCATCACTCTTTGCCATGACCCCGCCCATGATTCCGGGCTACGGCATGGGAAGCGGATTTGAACTTTACCCGCAAGACAAGCTGTCGGGCAGCCTGGACAACTTCAAACAGGTGGCAGACCGGTTCGTTGCGGCCTTGAACCAACGGCCGGAAATTGAAATGGCCTATTCTTCTTTTGAAACAAACTATCCGCAATATTGGGTAGACATCGATGCCGCCAAATGCGAACGGGCCGGCATTTCGACCAATGAAATTCTGGAAACTTTGTCGGGATATTATGGCGGAAGCTATGTGTCTAACTTCAACCGCTTCTCAAAGGTGTACAGGGTGCAGATACAGGCAGCGCCAAACTACCGCGTCACTCCCGAATCGCTGAACCATATCTATGTCCGTGCAGGGAACGAAATGACGCCGCTGTCCCAGTTTGTCAAACTGACCAAGACATACGGGCCGCAGGACATGTCGCGCTTCAACCTTTACAGTTCCATTCCCGTCAACGGAACGCCGGCTTCCGGATACAGTTCAGGAGATGCGCTAAAGGCAGTACGCGAAACAGCCGAACAGCTATTGCCGGCCAATTACGGTTATGAATTCGGCGGAGTATCGCGTGAAGAAAGCCAGACAACGAACAATGTGCCCATCATATTCACGATCTGCCTGATACTGATCTATCTGATACTGTGCGCGCTGTATGAGAGTTTCCTCATCCCCTTCTCCATCCTGCTGTCTGTACCATGCGGTTTGTCGGGCAGCTTCCTGTTCGCACAGCTCCTTGATCTCGAGAACAATATCTACATGCAGACCGGACTGATCATGCTCATCGGCCTGCTAGCCAAAACCGCTATCCTGAAACGGAATACGCTGTCAAGCGCCGTCAGGCCGGAATGACGCTGGTACAGGCTGCTTATATCGCTGCCAAAGACCGTCTGCGACCCATACTGATGACCGTACTTGCCATGATATTCGGCCTTCTGCCTTTGATGACAGCACACGGAGTTGGAGCGAACGGCTGCCGGTCGCTGGCTTCTGGCGTAGTGGGAGGCATACTGGCAGGCACGCTGGCGCTGCTGATGTTCGTGCCGGTGCTTTTTATTGTCTTCCAGTACTTGCAAGAGAAGATACGTCCTGTGCAGATGCCCCGGAAAGGACCGGACTGGGCCATACAAATGGAACTGGAGAAGATTGAAAAGGACAAATAACCGTTCGGAAACCGCGCGCCGCATGTTGCCTGCGGAACGACTCGCCGCATGGAGGCCATTCCGCAGGCAAACCGCACTACCGACAAGGGTTCATTACGAAAAACGCAAAAGCAAAGCCAAGCCTTCGCGCAAAAGAGTCAGTCTTCTGCCTGAAGATCTGTATCTCCAGATTAAAGATGTATATCTCCAGACTGGAGATTTGCATCTCTAGCCTGGAAATACAGATTTTTCCGGCATAAAAAGCACAGTGCATCATGGAGGCTGTTGTTTTTTCCATGATACGCTGTGCCCTCTGCAGCAGACAAATGACGTGTCAGTCGTCGATGTCGATAACGCGCATCTGGCTGTCGAAAGTGATTTCCCAGCGGTTGGAGAGCTTCACTTCAT
>ERZ894203.1272-NODE-1272-length-14487-cov-11.741962_pt1 | contig 14487 bp, 11 predicted proteins | sample MGYA00380286_ERZ894203 | MGnify/ENA primary metagenome ERZ894203 (study PRJEB32331, sample SAMN06328484) | human gut metagenome | biome: human gut microbiome; feature: stool | host: Homo sapiens | collected 2014-02-06 ... | reverse complement strand
GAGCTGCTGCCTGCCGACGCGGCCTTCCCGGTCACCGGCTCTTCGCTGAACAGCCAGCTGTCCAGCGTGCCGGCCTGCCAGAGCATCATCAAGAAGGCCGTGGTCAAGCGCCTGATGCAGGGCCACCGCACCACCAGCCTGCCCGAGACCGGCGCGGAGTATAAGATCCGCTTCATGCTCCGCAAGAACGTCTGCGAGATCATGCTGGACACCACCGGCGACGGCCTGCACAAGCGCGGTTACCGCCGCAACTCCATGGAGGCCCCCATCCGTGAGACACTGGCCGCTACCATCGCCGATCTGGGCCGCGTCCGCCGCGACAGCCTCGTGGAAGACCCCTTCTGCGGCAGCGGCACCCTGCTCATCGAGGCCGCTCAGAAGGCCATGAACATCGCCCCCGGCCTCAAGCGCCGCTTTGCCGCCGAGCGCTACAGCTTTGTGCCTGCCGCCATCTGGGCCGAGCAGCGCCAGAAGGCTCTGGCCGACTCCAAGCTGGACGTGGGCTTTGAGGCCTTCGGCTACGACATCGACCCCGCCGCCGTGGCTCTGGCCAACGCCAACGCCAAGCTGGCCGGCGTGGAGAAGCGCTGCCACTTCGAGGTGGCCGACGTGGCCGATTTCGCCGCCAGGAGCGAGGCCATCGTCCTGACCAACCCCCCGTACGGTGAGCGCATGAGCACCATCGAGGGTGCCGCCAAGCTGGCCCGCACCCTCGGCCAGCAGATGGAGGCCCACCCCTGCGCCGGTGTCTACGCCATCACTGCCGATATGGATTTTGAACACCACTACGGCAAGCGGGCCAACAAGCGCCGCAAGATGTACAACGGCATGATCCCCTGTCAGCTGTATATGTACTACAACGCCCCCAAGTTCGAGAACCGCCCCGCAAAGCCCATGCCCAAGAGCGGCTTTGACGGCAAGCGCACCCAGCCCGGCCACACGAGCCGTTTCGAAAAGAAATAAAATGCACCAGAAGACCGCACTGAAATCGATTCCAGTGCGGCCTTTTCTATAAGAATTTACAAAAGAACGGTTGAACGCTGACGAAAAATAGATTATACTAGTCTACAGCTGTGGGGAAGCGGTCTTCCCCTGCAAGAAAGGCTGCGCCCGGCGCGGCCCGCGAAAGGAATGAACAGAATGAAGGGACGTATGCGGCCCTATCTGCCGGAGCTGACCATCCGGGATTACAACACCTATCAGTGGTATCAGCGCGGCGTCCGCCGCCAGCTCTACACCACCTATGGGCTGTATTCCTGCTATGGTCTGCGCTACAACGGCGTCCTGTTCGCGGTACTGGCCGACAGTCTGGCGGGCCGTCCGGCCACCTGTAAGCGAATGCGGGAGCCGGGTACGCTGGTCTGGCGGCAGATGATGTGCCAGACCCAGGGCATCCGGCTGGCCGCACAGGTGGAAGTCCTGCTGAGCTGGCACCGCATCCAGGATGCCCAGTGGGCCGACCTGCCCTTCTATAAAAAAGTACGGCGGGTGGTGGACACCGTCCTGCTGCGGCGAGCCTACCGGAAGGCTGCCGCCGAGAACCCGGCACTGGAGCGCATCTTCGTGCAGGAGCGGGACCAGGCCAACGTCCAGATGACCCTGAACGCCAAGAACTATCTGCTGGCCGCAGAGCCGAAGGGCAACCTCTACGGCGCGCTCTACTCGGTGCTGGCCACCGACGACCCCAATCAGCGCAAAAGTATGCACTACATCGGCAGCTGCATCGGCCGGGCCGCTTATCTGCTGGACAAAGCGGAGAGCTTTTCCCGGGACAAAGATAAGGGCCGCTACAACGTCTTCCTCGTCAACGGCATCAACGACAGGAACGCCGCCCGGGAAAACGCCCGGCGGCAGGCCCTCGCTGCGGTCAACGACCTCGTCCGCGCCTACGGGATGCTGGACGTCAAGCTGAACCGCACCCTGCTGGACAACATCATGATCTTGGGCCTCCGCCACGCCATCGAGCCGCTGGACGTTGAGAGCCAGCCGGTACAATGGGAGCTGCCATGAAGGGACGCAAAAGTAAAAGCTGGGCCATGGCCTACTGCGGCATGGCCGCAGCGCTCAGCGTGGTCCTGATGCTGCTGGGGGCTGTGTTTCCCATTGCGATGTTCATCGCTCCGGCGGTGGCCAGCTTCCTCATCGCCACAGTCTGCGTGGAGTGCGGGAAGACCATGGCTCTGACGGCCTATGGCGCGGTGAGCCTGTTGAGTCTGCTCTTCGTGCCGGACAAGGAAGTGGCCCTCACCTTTGTGTTCCTGCTGGGGTACTATCCGTTGGCAAAGCCTTATTTCGAGCGGATACGCCCGGCCCTGCTGCGGGCTGTCTGCAAGCTGCTGCTCTGCAACGGCGGGATCCTGGCGATGTACGGGCTGGTGCTGCTGCTGGTTCCGGCGGGCAGCATCGCCGAAGAGCTGCGCACTACGGCGATGGCCGTCTCGCTGGTGACGCTGGTCATGGGCAATGCAGCCTTCCTGCTCTATGACCGGGCGCTCCACAATATGCTGATGCTCTATAAAGTGGTCTGGCAGCCGAGGCTCCACAAAATGTTGGGCGTCCATTGACGGATGTGGGACTTTGTGATACAATACCGCTGACCTTTTCCGTCGGCTTCTGACAGCTCCGAAAGGAGCTGTTTTTGTTTTCAGGAAGGCGGCGGAAAGAGCAGAAAGAGGGGATAGACGACTTCAGTTGACGAAAAAGCGCCGGGCCACGCGGGTGACAGCCGTGAGGGTGACGAGGAGAGGGATCATCGAAAGTTTCGGCGGGTGTTCCTCCGGTTGAAACGGGAGCGATAGCTTCCAGGGCTTATACCAGCCGCAGAGAAGGGCAAAAAACGGCAGCAATACCGCAACAGAACCCTTTCAAAGAAAGCCATACAAGAACATAGACTGATCGTAAGAGGCTGACAGCCGCCGTGTGCGTTCGCGCCGTGCTGTCGGCATGGAGGTGTTTTGTATGTGTGGCATCGTAGGTTATTCGGGTAAGCGCAGCGCCCAGGAAGTGCTGCTGAACGGTCTGGAAAAGCTGGAATACCGCGGCTATGACTCCGCCGGCGTCGCGCTGGCGCTGGAAGGCGGCATCCACGTCGTCAAGAGCAAGGGTCGGCTGGAAGTGCTCCGCCGCAAGCTGGAGGCAGAAAACCTGCCCGAGAGCTTCTGCGGCATCGGACACACCCGCTGGGCCACCCACGGCGAGCCCAGCGACATCAACAGCCATCCCCACTCCACCCCCCGCGTGAGCATCGTCCACAACGGCATCATCGAGAACTACGGCCCTTTGAAGGCCGACCTGATGGCCAAGGGCGTCACCTTTGAGAGCGAGACGGACACCGAAGTGCTGGTCAAGCTCATCGACTACTTCTGCTGCGCCCAGCCCAAGCAGAGCCCTCTGGCAGCCCTGCGGGAGGCGCTGGCGATGGTGCGGGGCAGCTATGCACTGGGCGTGCTGTTCCGGGAAGAGCCGGACACCATCTACGCCGTCAAGAAGGAGAGCCCCCTCATCGTGGGCTGGGGCGAGGGTGAGAACTTCGTGGCCTCCGATATTCCGGCCCTGCTCAAGTACACCCGCCGCTACAGCGTCCTCGAGGAGGGCGACATGGCGGTGGTCAAGGCCGACGGCATCCGGTTCTACGACGCCTTCGGCAAGCCGGTGGAGCGGGAAGTGCTGACCGCCGACTGGGACGAAGAAGCCGCTGAGAAGGGCGGTTACCCCCACTTCATGCTGAAAGAGATCCATGAGCAGCCTGCCGCTATCACGGCCACCGTCAGCCCCCGCGTGGAGAACGGTATGCCCGACCTCCGCATCCCGGAACTGAGCGATGAGAAGCTGCGCAGCATCAAGAACATCCACCTCGTGGCCTGCGGCACGGCCATGCACGCCGGTATGGTGGGCAAGACTGCCATCGAGCGGCTGGCCCGGGTCCCTGCCGAGGTGGACATCGCCAGCGAGTTCCGCTATCGTGACCCCATCCTCGACCCCGACGACCTCGTCATCATCATCAGCCAGTCGGGCGAGACCAGTGACACGCTGGCCGCCCTCCGCCTCGCCAAGAGCAGGGGTGTGCCGGTGCTGGCTGTCGTCAATGTGGTAGGCAGCTCCATCGCCCGCGCAGCGGACTACGTCCTCTACACCTACGCCGGCCCGGAGATCGCCGTGGCGTCCACCAAAGCCTATATGGTGCAGCTCTGCACCCTCTACCTCTTCGCGTTCCGTCTGGCCTACGCCAGAGGCCGTCTGAGCGAGGCAGAAACCCGCCGCCTGACCGCCGAGCTGCTCCGCGCCGGTGAGGTCATCCAGCCTCGTCTGGCCGACTGTGAGCAGATAAAGTACCTCGCCAGCCGCTTCGTCAACACCCAGAGCTGCTTCTTCATCGGGCGCGGCTTCGACTACGCCCTCTCGCTGGAAGGCAGCCTGAAGCTCAAGGAGATCAGCTACGTCCACTCGGACGCCTACGCTGCCGGTGAGCTCAAGCACGGTACCATCAGCCTCATCACCGACGGTGTGCCGGTCATCGCGCTGGCCACCCAGAAGCAGGTGTACGAAAAGACCATCTCCAACGCCAAGGAGACCAAGAGCCGCGGTGCGCGGGTCATCCTCTTCACGACGAAGGACGTTGTCGTCCCGGAGGGCGTGGCGGACTATGTGGTACGTCTGGACGACTATGACGAGCTGCTGATGCCCCTGCAGCTCATCGTGCCGCTGCAGCTGTTCGCCTACTATATGGCCGTCCTGCGCGGCTGTGACGTCGATAAGCCCCGCAATCTGGCAAAGAGCGTGACGGTGGAGTAAACCTCTCCGTCAGCGCTGACGCGCTGCCACCTCCCCTAACGAGGGGAGGCCTTGGCATATCGGAAAACTTAATCTCTTCGCCAGAGGCTCCCCTCGGTAGGGGAGCTGTCGAGCGATAGCGAGACTGAGAGGTTAAAAACAGCGGCTGCTGTAGTCTTAGGGACTTACAGCAGCCGCTGTCATTTTACTTATGAGAGTTACCAGAACCAATAGCGTTTCTTGATGACGATGTAGGCGATGATGATGCCCACGATGACCACAAGGCCCGCGATGAAGAAGGTCATGTCCACATGGACGAAGCGGAGATTCTGGGTGGTCAGCAGGTATTCGCCCGCCGTGTCCGCCTCGAGGACATGGTCCTTGTAGCTGTTGAGGAACTGCCACTTGCCCTTGACGGCATTGTGCAGGTAGACGCGGGTGTAGGCGGCGTTGTCGCCGGTCATCTCGACCTGAACGACGCCCGGCAGAGCCTCGCCGCCGTTGAGGGTGAAGGTGACGCCATACTCAGAGGGGGCGAAGCTCAGGGCTGTGCTCACCTGCGCGGAGGTGCTCTTCACATCGCGGCCCGCGATGCGGATGGTGTAGTTATCGGCCTCGACCACGAGGGTCTTGCCGTTCAGACGGAGGGCATTCAGCATCTCGCCGGTGATGGTGGGAACATCGCGCTGTGCGAAGGTCACTTCGTCAGTGCCGTCGGCCTCGATGGCCTCCACGACGGGGTCGGTGATGACCTCACCGTTGCTGTCGTCGGTGCTGCCGCCGCCGTTGCCGGAGCTGGAAGCATTCCGGTTGACGATGACCGTCACCGAAGCGGACGCTGTGCCGTTGGAGACGACGATGGAGGTCGCGCCCGTACCCACGGCAGTGATGACGCCCTTGGCGCTCACAGTGGCCACCTTGGTGTCATTGGACTTGAAGGTGAGGGACTGGGAGGCGGAAGACGGAGTCACTTTGCCGGTGATGGTGCGGCTGGCGCCCGGTTTGAGGACGACATAGCTCGTGTTCAGATCGATGGACTGACGGTCTACGCCGCTGTTGACGACTTTGACAGTGGCCGAAGCGCTCACATCGCCGCAGGTGGCGGTGATGGTGGCGGTGCCGGGGGCGACACCGGTGACTTTGCCGAAGTTATTGACGGTAGCCACAGCGGGATCCGAGGAGCTGAGGCTCACGCTGGCATAATTCGATGCGCTGGAAGGCAGCACGCCCAGCGACAGGGAAGTGGTCTCGCCGACAGCGATGGTGCTGGAGGCCAGCGTGATGTCCATCTCCTTGACGATCATGGATTCATCCAGCTCGGTGGTGATGGTGTAGACGCAGCTCACGCCGTCTGCGCTGGCGATGACCTGCGCCGTGCCGATGCCCACCGCCTGCGCCACGCCCTCAGACGTCACGTTCACGATGGTGCTGTCATTGGACATAAAAGTTACCGTGGCATTGCGTGCGGCCTTTGCGGGCAGAATGACCGGCGAGAGCTGCTGCTGCGTCCCTACCGTCATGGTGGAGGCGTAGCTGCCGGTCTCGACGCTCTCCACAGCCGCAGCGGACCAGGGCAGAGAGAGGGCAGCGGCCGCGTTCAGGGGACCGGCTGCAGAGGCCGGAAGCGCAGCGCCGGCGGCCAGCAGGCCCAGCAGAGCGGTGCTCACGGCCAGCATTTTCAGGTTCAGTTTCATTCTTTCGTACCTCTTTGGGCGTTGATGTGAGCGCTTAGCGGAACAGAACGCCCAGAGCTTCCATCGCGTATTCGAAATAGGTCAGCTTGTCGTACTCCACGCGGGCGGTGACGCTCATACCGTTGGACAGATCGACCTTGTCGCCGCTGTTGCTGATGACGTAGGTGCTGTCCGGGGTGATGGTCATTTTGTAGTAGGAGCCGGAGGAGCTGGCGGTCACATCGCTGTCGATGGAGGTCACGGTGCCGGTCAGGGTGCCGTAGGAATACTCCGACAGGCCGGTGATGGCGATCTTGCAGGGGTCGCCCACATGGAGCAGCGGCCTGTCGCTGAGGGTGACGTAAGCCACCACCTCGAGGTCGCTGTTCTCGCTGGCGACGGTGGCCAGCGGGGTGCCGGCGCTGAGCACCATGCCCACCTTATAGGGCGTGTCCATGTGGATGACGCCGGAGGTGGGGGCATAGATGTAGTAGTCGTTGGCGCCGGTGCTCAGGGCGTCCATCTGGCTCTGCAGATTGTCGATGTTGCTCTGCACACTGGTCAGGCTGGCGGAGATCGACTGCAGGGTAGAGTAATACAGGGCCTCCACCTCGCTCTGGTTCTGCTCCATCAGGGCCTTGATCTGCTCGTCGGAGTAGCCTGCGGCCTGATAGGGCGAGGCGTCGAAGGCCTTCTGGGCGACCTGACTCTTGTAGGTCTCGTACTGGTAGTAGTAGGGCTGGTCGTCGATGTCCGTCTCGCTGAAGTAGTTCTTGTCGTCCTGAATGGACTTGACCAGCTTCTCGTACTGGCTCTTCTGCTTTTTGTAGATGTCCAGCTGGCTCTGGATGCTGTCCTGCTGCATATCGAGGTCGGTGCTCTTGATGTGAGCGATGAGGTCGCCCTCGTTGACGTAGGTACCCTCGGCGATGTTCAGCTCAGTGATGGAGCCGGAGTAGCTGGACATGATGTAGGTCTTGTTGGCGGCCTGCACCGAGCCGCTGGACTGACTGACGTAGGTGCGGTAGTTTTTGGTGCTCCACACCACGAGGAAGAGGATGAGGGCAGCCGTCAGGAGAATGAGCGCGTAGCCAAAAGGCGGCAGCTTTTTCTCCATCATGATGCGGCGGTCCTGCAGCTCGTTGATGTCGCGGATGGTCGTCGTCATATTACTTTGTCTCCATAAAGGTATCCACAACGCCCTCGTCATCATCCTGATTGACGAAGATGGTGTAGACAGTGCCGGTCAGCTCGAGCTCGTGCTCAAACGCCATGATGTTCAGCTTCTGGGAGGCGAGACCGCTCTGGCTCATGGGTCCGACGTAGTGGGCGTACAGGCAGTTGCGCACGCGGAGCACAGCGTCCATGGAGTAGCCGGCCTCCATGCGGGGGATGAGCTGGGTGGCCTGCTGCATCATATAGACTTCGGGCTGGGGGTTGGGGCCGGCGGGCAGTTTGATGCACTGCACGAGGGGGCCGAGGGGCTGTGCGCCGTTGCTCTTGATAAAGTTGTGCATCTGGGTCAGCACGATCTGCATATTGTTGAACTCTTCGGGCTGGATGCGGCGGCTGACCACATTGGTCAGCTTGAGGGTCTTGTTTTCTGCGGTCTGGATCTCTCTCATGATTTTATACCACCTGTTCTTGGTTTCATTGCTTGTAATAGGCAATAGCCCTCTCAGTCACAGCTGCGCTGTGCCAGCTCCCCCAAAGGGGGAGCCATTGGCAGGCCGGGCAACTCCTGCGTATTCGCCTGCGGCTCTTTTGATTCTTCGCCCTGCTGTCCAGGACAGCAGATGCTGGACAATCGCTCGGAACGGCATTGAAGGATGGTATCGATGTAAGCGCATACCTGCCCAAAATCAGAGTCGATTTTGGCGTTTGGAATGCGCAGAATCTCTAAGCCGTAGGACTTCAGGCGTTCGTCACGGTTTGTATCATGCTGGATGTTTTGCTCGTGTTTGTGGATAGGACCATCAAGCTCGATTACAAGCTTGGCCTTTGCACAGTAAAAATCTACGATGTAAGATACAATGATTCGTTGTTTGTAGATTTTAATGGGATAATCTTTGAGAAAAGCATACCAAAGCTTGTGCTCTTGCGGCGTCATTTCGCGGCGAAGCGCCCGCGCGGTTTCCAGCATCTTGTTATTTTTCGGGAGCCTGTCTTTTTGCTTCATAAGTATCCCTCTCCGTCTGCTGCGCAGCCACTTTCCCATAGGGAGAGACACTGGCGTGTCGGTTAGGTCTATACGGAATGAGAATGCGGAATGTTTCAAAAGCGGCAGCACCCTGCTGCAAAGCAAAGGCTAGCTGCTGCTGGCCCAGGCAGCGAGGCCCGGCATTTTACGGTATAGGATACTTTGTTCGGCTAGAATCAACTTGACCGGCTTGCCAAAGGCTCCCCCTCTGGGGGAGCTGGCACCGAAGGTGACTGAGAGGGCTATCACCTATTACTCATCCCATGATGAATATAGGCATCAATTTATTATAACGGTTTGGCGGTGCGGAATAAAGAGCCAAACTGTAAATTTTATAAAAAAATAAGGTATGCCCGGAGGCAGGTGCCTCCGGGCATACCATTACGAGGCATTATCATCCGGCGGCCCGAGAGCAGCCGGACGAAACACACTTCAAATTTTAGGGGTTACTGATTAGATGGCGGTTTCGTCACCCTTGATGCCAACGACGGTCTCGCCGATGTAGTTCTTGACGGGGGTGGTGCCCAGGGTGTAGACAGAAGCAGCCAGGCCGATGGTCTTCATGACCTTGTTGCCGAAGGTCATGTCATCGGTGCCGTTCTTGTACAGAGCGCTCACGGTGCCGTCGTCGCCGAACAGAACCTTCTTGTTGGCAGAATCGTCATCGCCCCAGGTGCCAGAGAACATGGTACCCATGGTAGCGTTAATCAGGGGCTTGGTGAAGCTGTTGCTCAGGATGGTCAGCAGGTTGGTGTTGAAGGTCTTGACGTTAGCAGCGTTCCAGATAGGAGCGGTGGTGTCAGCCAGGATGGAGAACAGGTCAGCGCCGCCGTAGACGACCTCAGAGTTAACAGCAGTAAAGTTTGCAGGCATCATCATAATGAATTACTCCCTTCAAATGAATGAAAAACAAATTTAGTCGGCTCAGTTTCCGGATGCGCATCCAGCCAAAAAGCCATTTATGTAACTGCGTGCGCACGCAGCTGCAACGAATTAGTAAGTGATGGACTCGCCATCGTCCTCGTCCTCCACCACCTTGGCGGCAGAGACGGGGGCTGCGGGCTTCGACCCGCGCTTCTTATCGCGGAAGATGCCCTGCTGCAGGCTCCAGAGCTCGTAGTATTTGCCCTGCTTTTCCAGCAGCTCTTCGTGGGTGCCGCGCTCTACGATCTCGCCGTGGTCCATGACCAGGATGAGGTCACAATCACGGATGGTGGAGAGGCGGTGGGCGACGATCAGCATCGAGCGGTCTGCAAGCTGGTTGTAGATCATATCAAAGATGGTATTCTCTGTGCCAAAGTCCAGACTGCTGGTGGATTCGTCCAGGATATAGAGGTTCGCATCCTTCAGGAAGGCGCGGGCCAGTGCAAGGCGCTGCTTCTCACCGCCCGAGAGGCCGTTGCCGGCTTCTTCCAGATAGGTGTTGTACTGCAGCGGCAGCTTGCGGATGAACTCGTGGGCATCTGCCTTCTTGGCAGCGGCCTTGACCTCATCGAGGCTGGCTTCCGGTCGGGAAATGCGGATGTTGTCGTAGATGGTCTTGCTGAACAGCTCGACGTTCTGGGGGACATAAGCGATGGCACGGCGGACGGATGCATTGCTGTACTCGTCCAGATCGACGCCGCCTACGCTGATGGTACCGCTTTCCGGCTCATAATACTTGAGCAGGAGTTTGGTGATGGTGGATTTGCCGCTGCCGCTGCTGCCCACCAGTGCCACCTTCTTGCCATAGGGAATGGTGAAGGAAACATGGCTCAGCGCCGGAGAACGGCTGCCGTAGCGGAAGGAGACATCCTTGAACTCAATGTCACCGTCGATTTTTTCCATCTCGGTGTATTCGCGGGTCTCGTCCTGCTCGGACTCATAATCCATGATCTCGGTCAGACGCTTGATGGAGATCTGGGCCTGCTGGATGGACATCTGCAAGCTGACCAGCTCGCTGACCGGGTTCGTAAAGTAAGAGGAAAGGGTGCTGAACGCCATATAGCCGCCCAGCGTCATCTCACCATTCAGCACCTGCATGATACCCACATAAGAGGTGACCATACCGAGGATGGTGGTGATGAGGGTGGAGATAAGGGACTGCACCGTGCTGATCTTGCTGGAGCGCAGGCTGATCTTCAGGCTCTTGATGTATTCCCGCTCCAGAGCTTCCAGCTCACGGTCCTCTTCGGCGTTGCACTTGACGGTCTCGATGCCGCGGAGGCTCTCGATCATCTGGCTGTTGAGGATAGCAGACTGCTGCATGGTCTCTTCGTTGATGCGCTTGAAGGGCTGCTTGAAGATGAACACCAGCAGGATGCTCAGCAGGGTGGTGAAAATCGAAATGGAGAAGAGGGTGGCATTCATCCGGAAGAGGATGACGCCGGTGACGCAGGCCATCACGACATCCATCACGACGCTCAGCGCAATGCTGGTGAACACCGATTTGATGGTGCTGGCGTCGGAGTAGCGGGTGGTGATCTCGCCGGTCTTGCGGGTGGCGAAGAACTTCATGGGCAGTTTGAAAACATGCCCGAAGTAACCCAGCATCAGGGGAATATCGACCTTGATGGACAGATAGATGAGCACCCACTGCCGCACCATACTGATAAGTGCGCTGGTGACGCTCACGATGCTGAACACCAGAATAACGGCCACCAACAGGCTCTTCAGGCCGTAGGGGAGTATCTCATCCATCAGGATCTTGTTGTACATCGAGGATGCGATACCCAGAACGGTCATGATGACCGAGCTGAGGATGGCGTAGAAGAAAAGCTTCTTCTGCGGCAGCAGCAGGTCGAGGAAACGCTTGACCATGCTGCCCTGTTTCTGCTTGCCTGCCTTGAACTCCGAAGTCGGGGTCATCAGGAGCAGAACGCCGGTAAAGTTCTTGTAGAACTCGTCGAGTGAGATTTTTTTCAGCTCTTTTGCCGGGTCGCCGATGATGACGTAGTCGCGGCATCTGAACTTCTTTCCTTCGTCAACGCACTTCTTGCGCTCCTCTTCCTGCCGGAGCATGTGCCGACGCCGCTCGCCGTCGTCTTTGATGGTGGTCTTCTTGAAGACCGTCACAAAGTGGGCCAGACCCTCGTCGGTGATGACCTGTGCAATACAGGGAGTGGTGAATTCGCTGAGGAAGTTTTCCCGGTCTACGCGGACGGCGGCGGTGCTGAATCCCAGCTCCTGCGCAGCCTTTTCCATACCGGTCAGGTTTGTGCCTTTCAGGTCGGTACCCATCATGTCCCGCAGTCGGGTGATGGTGATCTCCTTTTTGTAATGGAGGCACACCATTGCGAGACAGGCGGCAGCGCAGTCTGTGGTGTCGTGCTGCCGGACATAGGTATAACGCATAGATGCTTCCTTTGTGGTTTCTATTTCAAAACGCCCGCCTTGTGGCTGAGGACGATTTGGCGAAGAAGAAAGGGCTTCCATTCCTGACGCCTCACCTGCTTCTCCAATAAAGCAGCATACAACTCTCTGCCTCGCACTGCCCTGCGGCAAAGCGGGGCAGAGAGTAGCTGCTATCAAAAGAAGGGAGCGCCTACCCTTTGATCATTTTGACCGGCCCGGGAGAGGGGATTTTGACGTACCGTCTCCCAAACCTTGGGCATAGTATAACACATTCTGTCAGGTTCTTCAAGAGGACAATTTTTAATAAACCCTTAAATTTTGAAAAAAATGTGAAAAAAGTCTCAGTTTGGTAACAGAAAGGCAGCAAAAAAGGGGCGGCGAATCTTTCGATTCGCCGCCCCTTTAGGCTGGACTTAAATCAGGAAATCTGATTAGAATTTATTGGGACCGGGAACGATCTCGATGATCTTCTGAGCGCCAGCGTAGCTCTTGACGGGGGTGGTACCCAGAGTGTAGACAGAAGCAGCCAGACCCAGAGTGGTCATGATCTTGTTGCCGAAGGTCTGAGCCTCACCGCCGGGCAGACGGTTAACATTGTACAGACCGGAGAAAGTGCCGTTGTCGCCGAACAGCTTCACGCCGTCGTCGCCCCAGCTGCCGCTGAACATGGTACCCAGGGTAGCACCCACCAGCAGTTTGGTGAAGCTGTTGCTCAGGATGGTCAGGACGTTGGTGGACAGGGTCTTGACGTTAGCAGCAGTCCAAGCGTCGGGCAGGTAGTCAGCCACGGCGCCGCCGTAGACGACCTCTGCGTTCACAGCAGAGAAGTTTGCAGGCATCATCATAATGAATTACTCCCTTCAAATGAAAAAACGAATATAATCGGTCTCCTCCCGGTTGCGCAACCGGGAAAACCTATGCAACCGAGTGCGCACTCGGCAACATCACGAATTAAGTAAGCTGCCATTTTGGCATCTTTACACTATTTTACCATACTTTCCCCCTTGCCACAAGGCTAAATGACCGGAAAACAGCCAAATCGGGCAGAAAAGTAGAAAAAATGCGTGTAAATCACTCTGCCGCCGCCCCTCAGAGCCAAAAAACGCTGGGGGAAAAACGCCAGAATCTCCAAAAATACCATTACGGCTTGGATGTAGTGTAACACAAATACGCCATTTCTTCAAGAGGACATTTTTTAATTTACCTTTAATTTTTGAAAATAATGTGAAAAAGGCTACAGTTTGGTTACACACAGCACACAAAAAAACGGCGAAGAAAACTCTTCGCCGTAAAAAGCGCCTCTTGCCTGACTCGAACAGGCGACACCCTGATTAACAGTCAGGTGCTCTAACCGACTGAGCTAAAGAGGCAGATATTCGATTTCCAGCGGACTTGCCGCGAGATGTATTATACCGCATCTCGGGGAAGTTTGCAAGGGGTTTTTGCAAAAAAAGCCCTCTCAGTCTCGCTTTCGCTCGCCAAGGCCGGGTTGCGGCGCGAAGCGCCTGAGAGGGTTCGACCCTTTTCCTCCCACCCCTCTGCTACCCTAGAAAGAGGGGGTGGGGCTTGTGCGGACGGTCATCTATCTCGATGTGCTTCTTCTGGTGAATTTCGTGGTGGGGGCGGCGTTCCTGCTGGCGGCGGGGCTGCTGTGCGGGGCGTGTTGTTCGCCGTTGCGGCTGGTGGGCGGCGCGGGAGCGGCGGCAGTGTCGTCGCTGGCCCTGCTGGCCCCCACCGCCCCCTGGCCGCTGGCCCTTACTTATAAAGGTACGTCCGCCGCCCTCTGCGTAGCCGCTGCCTACGGCTGGCAGGGGGCGCGGAACACCGCCCGGCTCACGGCGTGGTTCGTCCTGCTCAATCTGACCCTCACGGGGGCGCTTTTCCTGCCCGGCGCGGCCTGCAACAACCTCAGCTTCTATCTGCCGGTGTCGCCGGGGCTGCTGCTGGCGTCCACAGCGGGGGTCTGCGGCGTGGTAGAGGGAGTGCTGCACGTTCTGGGCCGCAGCGGCCCGGCTTGCTTTGGGGCGGAGCTGTCGGTGGCCGGGCGGGTCGTCCCGCTGAGCGTCTTCTGCGACACCGGCTTCCATGTGCAGGAGCCGCTTTCGGGCCGGGCGGTGGTGCTGGTGCGGTTCGGTGCCGTGCAGAGCCGCCTGCCGCCCGCCCTGGATACTTATCTGGAGCAGCACTTTGCCGGGGCCGCTCCCCTGCCCGTCCCGGCGCTGGGGGTGCGCCTTGTTCCCTGCACCACCGTGGCCTGGCACTTTATCCTGCCGGCCGTCCCGGCAGCTTTTGTGGTTTGCAGAGCCTCTCTTGGCTCCCCTGCTAGGGGAGCTGTCGAGCAAAGCGAGACTGAGAGGTTCTATGCCGCCTTTGCCGACCTCCCCCCGCCGCCTGATGGGTGGGAAGTGCTGGTGGGGAGCGAAACCGTCAGCAGCCTGGCGCATGGGTAGGCTGCACTTCCATACAACCTCTCCCTGTTTCCGCCACTGGCGGCGGTCGTCGTTGCTTGAC
>ERZ894203.1259-NODE-1259-length-14661-cov-148.628783_pt1 | contig 14661 bp, 10 predicted proteins | sample MGYA00380286_ERZ894203 | MGnify/ENA primary metagenome ERZ894203 (study PRJEB32331, sample SAMN06328484) | human gut metagenome | biome: human gut microbiome; feature: stool | host: Homo sapiens | collected 2014-02-06 ... | reverse complement strand
GAGACTCAAACTTGAATCCCGTATTTTCCATTTACACAAAATATTTTATAGTGCCAAAAAATTGCAAAACTAAAGATAAGAAGCACTACTGCGGCTACCATAGCTTCTGTCGTTGGTGTTATTTCTTTCTTTATAAATATTACATCTGGGAATAACAAAATCAAATATATTTTTTGTTTTATAGGAGCATTTATATTAGGAGTTTTACTATCTGACCCAGCAAAGAACCTAGTAAAACGCTTATTAAAAGAAGAGTGAAGAACTCTTTTATATCTATCATATTACCTTTTTTCATATAACTTATAATTAAGAATAATTCAAAGGTAAAAAGAATATAGAAATCATTGAAGGACAAAAATTATTGATTCCACCTGTTCGGGAGAAACATATCGTACGTTTCTCCTGGTTGGGGTTCTCTGCTAAAAACATCTGTAAGATATTCGAACACATTTATGCCATTTAATTTACAACTTTCAATGATAGTGTAAATAATAGCTCCTCTCCTTGCGCTCTCGTGATTTCCGAAGAAAAGATAATTATTCATTCCGAGTTTGCATGGTCGCATAGCTCTTTCTGCTGCATTGTTATCAGCTTTAAAGAATCCATCATCAAAAATTAACGTAAGAGCCTTAAATTCACGATAGGCATACGATATGGCCTTCCCGATTAAAGTTTCATCGAGAATCTTAGGATTGGATATACTTTTTTCAAGCCAATTCTTGAATTTATGAAATATCGGCACTACATACCTAATTCTATACTCTCTTATTTTATCAGGATAAAATTTTTGTTTTCTGAAAAATCTTTCAAGCCTATATATTTTATCTATAATTCCAAGTGCCTTTTCTGAATTTTCTCTGTCGTTATCTCTACTTTCCAAAAACTTTCTTCTTATATGACTAAGACAAGATAACCTTTGAATTTTATTATTTTCGTTTTCTCCTATATACTTATATGCCGAATATCCATCTGTTTGAATTGTACCTATATAGCTTTCTAATATGTTACTGATTACATTCCTGCTTCTAGAGCCATCTTCATAAGCAAAGAAAGTCAATTTACTTCTGGTGTTAACAAGCCCCCACATATATTCTTTCTTTGCATGATGGACATCTTCATCAATTACAGAGATTGTCGTTTCGTCTATATTCAAATAGTTACCTTTTAAAACCTCTGACCTGATGGAATAATAAAGTCCTTCAAGAGCATCGATAGCTGTACCACACCAGTCATATAAAGTTGAACGCGCGATTTTAGCTCCGGCATTTACAAACATATTTAACTGGCGATGTATAGGTAAATGATATAGAAATTTATTAGTAAGGATACCAGCCATCAATGACGGATCTGCGTGCCTTCTGTAAAATTCTTCTGGAGTATAAGGAAGTTTAGGCATAATTAAATGCCCGTCTTTTGCATAAATCCTTCTGTCATAGATTACTTTTACAATTTTCGCCGGAATCATATATAAGCGGAATGATTTTTCAGAGCGAACAAATTTTGCTCCTATCAATTCTTCAGCATCCGGTTCAAGTATTTCTATTTTCTCTTCTATATCGTCGTATGTACGTCTTTCTGGACGTTTATACGCTTTACGAGGATTCGACTTTTTATCCGGTTTTTCTTCAATCTTTTCTTTAGGATAAGTTCCCTTGGAACCTAGTTTTTCACCATTATACGTCCTTTCTGAGTTCTCTGAGTGAGATTTTTCGCTTTTTGACCCATATAATCTCTTATTGAGTAGATTTATAGTATCACGAAGTTCTTTCACAAGATTTTCATACGAACAGATATTCTTTTCCAGTGATTCGATTTTTTCGATAAGGCTGGAAATAAGTTGATTGAGACCTTCAATTTGAGAGTCTTTATTTTTTATTTGTTCTACAAGGAAATCGTTTAAATGGTTTCTTTTCATGCACTAAAAATAGACTTTATATATTAATGCACAAAATGAGACAAATTTGACATACATACTAAAACACCCAAAAATTTCCATATAAGGAAATTTTTAATCAAAAAATTGCCTTATATGGAAAATAAAAGGCTACAAATTTGTTTCCATTCTAAATAATAATTGTTTTTTCTAGGATTATAATAAGGAGTAAATCTTTTTTTATTATATAGCTTAACTGTATAAAGTATAAACTTATCTTCATCCCATCTTAATATCTTTATCTGCTTCTTATTTCTTCCCATAAATATAAATACCTCATTAGAAAACGGATCACGCATTAGATTACTTCGTATAAATCCACAAAGACTGTCTATGCCCTTCTGCATGTTTACATATTCTGGACAGAAATAGAATTTCATATCTTTATTCAATCCCAGTACAGTTTCCTTCATACATAATCGCTATTAATACTAATCCTTTGATTGTAATGCGCGGTATATTAACAGTCATACCACTTGGGAAAGTAAGTTTGGCACCTTTTATAATAGTTCCAGGTTTAGGGAGTTCCAGGTCAACATTGAAACTAGGATGTTCATTAGGGAAATGTAGAGGTGAGTTGTTTTCTACAAATTCTATTGGAAATATTTTTTGAGCATTTGAAGAAAAAGACGGATTTTCACTTGAAAAAAGTTTCCTTTCTTGCTTATACTGGATTGTCGTAGAATTCTCAACGTACTTTGCTCCATATAATTTTTCCCATTGGTTAATCCAGTCAGAAAAATCCCAATAAGGAACTTGGTGAAGTTTGCAAAACTTTTCAAGTGTCATTCCACTCTTCAAATATCGTGCATAAAGAACCTGAGCTTCTGAGTGTGATAATGCCATAAATTTTTTATCCTTCCAATATTTAATTATTTCCTATACTTTTGTGAAGGACAAAGATATTATGGATAAAATGTTTAATAAAGATGAGGAAATCGGATGCTTACTAGAAATCTTCTATTCCATCCTACAACTTCATTATATGAATAAAAAAAGGCCACCCCAATTTCTTGAGGCAGCCCCTATCGTAAAAAGAATAAAACTTCAAATTACATAGTCAATTCCTTTTCCAAAGCATCATATTCAGCCTTATTCAATTTCCAATATATGTTCAACAAATATTGTCCCCATAATTGTCTATTGTCTGGCTTAAGTTCTTTAGCTTTTTCGTAGTTAGGTCTTGCTTTTTCGTAATATTCCTTGATCTTAGCTTCATTTGCAGCGTACTTCGGATCATCCATAGAAATCTTACTGTTTTCTTCTACAATAACTTGTGCTGGGAAGAAATAGCAATCACCAATCTTAGAATATGCTTCAGCTACGAAATCAGAGTTCTTTGCAATGATAGAGTTAAATGTAGCAATAGCTGCATCATAATCTTTCTTTTCGTACTGCAAAACACCCTTTACATACAAAAAGTACGGAGTTTCATTCTTTGCCAAAACCTGATCGATTTCAGTTAATCCATCATCAATTCTACCTTTCTGGATATAATAGTCCATCAAGTTACCAATGAAATATTCCTGAGATGGGAATCTTTCTGTACCTTCCTTGATAGTAGCTAACCATTGAGTTGAATCAGGATTTTCACCTTTACCATAAGCTTCAGCCAAGCACATCAAAGCTCTATAGCCTTCTTCTTTGTGAGATTTACCTACAGTTGCATATTTAACAACCGCATCCTTATCATTCAAAGAGTTTGCAGCCAACGCAGCATAACATGCGATTAGCGGAGTCAATGTATCATTCTTTACTGCATCTTCTTCTTCAAACATCGGATTTTCTGCTGCATCAACATACAAGCCAAAGAATTTCAAAGCATTAGCATAATTTCCTGAATTGTAAGCATCAGAACCACCATTAGTCAAGTTAGGACGAACTGTAGCCAATGTCTTTGATAATTTCTTTCTCAATTTAGGCTTCTTCAATTCTCCACTCTTTACTTTTGCCTGTTCTACTTCATCACATTTTGTATAATATTCGAACATTTTAACCAAACTGTTATACAATTTTGATGTATCAGCCTGACCACCCGGCAAATAAAGCTTCATGTTTTCTTCATCGTAGATTGCCTTCTGGAAATCACCAGCCAATTTCCATGTTTCAGGATCATTGGCAGTTGAGGGATCAACCAAAGCTGGTTCAATTATCTGCGCTGCCTTTACAGGATCACTTTTTGCAGATTTAGCTTCCTTTACAACACTTTCCTGTGCTGATACAGCACATGCTGTAAGGAATAAAGCTGTAGTAAACAATACTTTTTTCATAACTGTTTTTGATTTAGTAATACAAATATATTCAATTTATTTTATTCTTGCTTTTCGTCGGCAGAACCTTCTTCATTAAAAGGTATACCATCTACAGAAACAGAGTCTTCATTATCTACATTCTCCTCTTCCGATTCAGATGTTACCTTACAAACAGAACCAATCTGATCATTACGCTTTTCAAGGTCTATCAGACGAACTCCCTGAGTTGCACGTCCCATAATGCGAACACTTGCTACATGCAAACGGATAGTTATTCCCGATTTATTGATAATCATCAAATCGTTTTCATCTGTTACAGACTTGATTGCAACCAGTTTTCCTGTCTTTTCGGTAATGCTTAAAGTCTTAACACCTTTACCACCGCGATTAGTTTTACGATAGTCTTCAATATCAGAACGTTTTCCGTATCCATTCTCAGAAATAACCATAATAGTTTCTTCCTGCGGATTTTTAATACAGATCATGCCAATTACTTCATCTGTACCGTCTTCATCGAGTGTAATACCACGAACTCCAGTTGCTGTACGTCCCATCTCGCGAACTGCACTTTCATGGAAACGAATAGCACGTCCGTTACGATTAGCAATGACAATCTCATTGTTTCCATTAGTCATACGTACTTCAATTACACGGTCATCTTCGCGAATTGTTATAGCATTTACACCATTCTGACGCGGACGAGAATACTGTTCAAGCAATGTTTTCTTGATTACTCCATTCTTTGTACAGAACAATACATAATGACTATTGATAAATTCTGTATCATTCAGATTCTTAACACGCAGATATGCAGTAACAACATCATCAGAATCAATATTCAGCAGATTTTGTATAGCACGCCCCTTCGATGTCTTGTTTCCTTCAGGTATTTCATATACTTTCAGCCAGTAGCACTTACCTTTCTGAGTAAAGAACATCATGGTATTATGCATTGTAGCCGGATAAATATGTTCGATAAAGTCTTCGTCACGAGTTTCACTACCCTTCGACCCTACTCCACCACGGTGCTGTGCACGGAATTCAGACAACGGAGTACGTTTGATATATCCCAAATGAGAAATAGTTATCACCATTTCATCATCGGCATAGAAATCTTCCGGATTGAATTCTTCCGAAGCATATACAATTTCAGAACGTCGCTGATCACCATATTTTTCCTTCACTTCGATAAGTTCATCCTTGATAACCTTTTTACAAAGTTCTTCATTAGTCAGAATTTCTTCAAAGTAGGCAATCTGTTTCATCAGTTCTTCATATTCAGCATGCAACTGATCTTGCAGAAGTCCTGTAAGTTGACGAAGACGCATTTCTACAATAGCACGCGACTGAACTTCTGTCAACTGGAAGCGATCCATCAAATTTGTGATAGCTTCATTCGGAGTCTTGGCAGCACGTATGATGCGAATTACTTCATCGATATTATCAGAAGCAATTATCAGTCCTTCCAATATATGAGCACGTTCCTTAGCCTTACGCAAATCGAACTGAGTACGACGGATCACTACTTCATGACGATGCTCAACAAACAAGCGAATCAAGTCTTTCAGATTCAGCAACTTCGGACGACCATGTACCAAAGCAATGTTATTTACGCCGAAAGATGTTTGCAAAGCTGTCATTTTGAACAGCTTGTTCAATACAACGCTGGCATTCGCATCACGTTTTACATCAATTACAATGCGCATACCTTCACGGTCGGACTCATCGTTCACATACGAGATACCTTCTATTTTCTTGTCATTTACCAGAGCTGCAATATTCTCTATCAGCTCCTTCTTATTTACATTATAAGGAATCTCGTTAACGATAATCTTATCGTGTGTAGGATGTGATTCGATTTCCGTCTTGGCACGCATTACCACACGTCCACGTCCGGTTTCATAAGCATCACGCACACCGCTTATACCATAAATATATCCACCAGTCGGGAAATCAGGAGCTTTGATATAATGCATGAGTCCATCTACATCAATATCGTTATTGTCAATGTAAGCAACACATGCATCGATTACTTCCGACAAGTTATGAGTCGGCATATTGGTAGCCATACCTACTGCAATACCCGATGCTCCGTTTACGAGAAGATTAGGTATACGTGTAGGCATTACGGTCGGTTCCTGTAATGTATCGTCAAAGTTATTCGTGAAGTCAACAGTCTCTTTATACAAGTCCTGCATCATGTCTTCACCTATTTTCTTCAAACGAGCCTCTGTATAACGCATTGCAGCCGGACTATCCCCGTCTACAGATCCGAAGTTTCCTTGTCCATCGACCAATGGATAACGCATAGCCCAATCCTGCGCCATACGCACCAATGCACCATACACAGATGAATCTCCGTGCGGATGATATTTACCTAAAACTTCACCTACGATTCTTGCTGCTTTCTTATATGGCTTGTCTGAAGTATTTCCCAGCTCCATCATACCGTATAAGATACGACGATGTACGGGTTTAAAGCCATCTCTTACATCTGGAAGGGCGCGAGCAACGATTACCGACATAGAGTAGTCGATGTACGACTTCTTCATTTCCTCCTCGATGTTGATTTTTATTATTCTGTCTTGTTCTTGCATTGAAACAAAATTAGTTATTATTTAGATCTCTCTGGCTTATTAAAAACCACGCTAAAGTACGACATTTTATTGAAACAGCAAAAAAAAATATAAAGTTTTAGCCATTCCCTACCTCGACCTCGGTTAAAACTATAAACAAACTCAAAGGCTTAACACCAAAGAATTTTACCAGGATAAAAAATCATTGGGAAATATTACCTGCAACGAGTTTTCTTTTTACCAGATCGATATTCCAACTGACATAAAAGACAATCTTTCCACATTATACGAAGTAAAAGCGCAACATATCTGGCATGATTTTTGTTAAATAGAAAAAAGAGCTTATTATAGTATTATATTTATAATGTATCTTTGCAAAAAGAAATGTTTTGAGGGAGAAAACCAAATTTATGAATAATCCATTTTCACAAAGAATATCCGACGTAATACAGTTTAGTAAAGAAGAAGCAAATCGCCTGCGCAATAATTATATAGGTCCAGAGCATCTGTTGTTGGGGCTTATTCGCGAAGGTGAAGGAAAAGCTGTCCAAATATTGAAAGACTTATACGTAGACCTGGAAATGGTCAAAAAAACGTTGGAAAACGATTTAAGATCATCGGCTGTAACTCCTGAAAATTATTCAGAAGATATTACATTCGATGAGAAAGCATCGAAAATATTAAAAATGAGCATATTGGAGTCGCGCATACTGAAAAGTCCGGCTACCGATACAGAACACATGTTATTAGCAATTATGAGAGAAAATCAAAATAAAGCCTCACAGATATTGGAAGAGAATGAGGTTACTTATCAGAAAGTAATGGACAAACTTGTTCCCAAGGCTGAACCGCAAAGCGGACTGGATTTCGGAGAGGATGAAGAAGAGGAAGAGGAAGGCATACGCCGACAGCCAACAGGCAACGGAGAAAGCTCATTCTTCTCACAAGAAGCAAAGCAAACCACTCGTACACAGCAGCAAAAGCCTAACAATGACACTCCTGTACTCGATTCATTCGGTACAGACATGACAAAAGCTGCCTCAGAGGGCAAGCTCGACCCGATTGTCGGCCGTGAAAAAGAGATAGAACGTCTAGCTCAGATATTAAGTCGCCGCAAAAAGAATAATCCGATTTTAATTGGAGAACCAGGAGTCGGAAAATCTGCAATCGTTGAAGGTCTGGCACTGCGCATCATCGAGAAAAAAGTATCACGTATCTTGTTTGATAAACGCGTGATTGCACTCGATATGACGGCTGTAGTGGCTGGAACCAAATACCGCGGACAATTTGAAGAGCGCATCCGTGCAATTCTCAACGAATTGAAGAAGAATCCGAATATCATTCTGTTTATCGATGAAATTCATAATATAGTGGGTGCCGGTTCAGCAGCGGGCTCTATGGATGCCGCCAATATGCTGAAACCAGCATTGGCACGTGGTGAAATTCAATGTATCGGTGCAACCACTCTAGACGAATACCGTCAGAATATTGAAAAAGACGGTGCTTTGGAGAGACGTTTCCAGAAAGTTATTGTAGAACCAACTACGCCGGAGGAAACACTTCAGATTTTACAAAATATCAAAGAGAAATACGAAGAGCATCATAATGTGACTTATACAGACGAAGCTCTCGAAGCATGTGTCAAATTGACAGACAGATACATTACCGACCGTAATTTCCCTGACAAGGCCATTGACGCTATGGACGAAGCCGGTTCACGTGTACACCTGAAAAACATCACAGTTCCTAAAGAAATAGAACAACAGGAACAGATGATAGATGAAGCACGCACACATAAAAACGAAGCCGTACGTCTGCAAGACTTTGAGCTGGCTGCCAGTTTCCGCGATCGGGAGAAGTCATTGATGAGCGAACTCGAAGATATGAAACAGCGTTGGGAGGAAAGTTTGAAGGAAAATCGGGAAACAGTTGACAAAGAGCAGATAGCAGATGTTGTTTCCATGATTTCCGGAATACCTGTACAGCGTATGGCCCAAGCTGAAGGTATCCGATTGAAGGGTATGAAAGAACAATTGCTTGCTAAAGTTATTGCTCAAGACAAAGCTGTAGACACCTTGGTAAAAGCTATCCAGCGCAGTCGTGTAGGTTTGAAAGACCCCAACAAGCCTATCGGAACATTCCTTTTCCTAGGTCCTACCGGAGTTGGAAAGACTCATTTGGCAAAAGAACTGGCCAAGCAGATGTTTGGTTCGGCAGACGCCCTTATCCGTATTGATATGAGTGAATATATGGAAAAATTCACCGTTTCACGACTCGTAGGTGCTCCTCCGGGATACGTAGGTTACGAAGAAGGCGGACAGTTGACAGAAAAAGTACGCCGCAAGCCCTACTCTATCGTTTTGCTGGATGAAATAGAAAAAGCACACTCCGATGTATTCAACTTGCTGCTTCAGGTAATGGATGAAGGACGTTTGACTGACAGTTATGGCAGAACTGTTGACTTCAAAAACACAGTGATTATCATGACGTCAAATATCGGAACACGCCAGCTGAAAGAATTCGGCAAGGGAATCGGTTTTGCCGCACAAACCCGTACAGACGATAAGGAGTATTCACGAAGCGTCATAACGAAAGCGTTGAACAAATCGTTTGCTCCGGAATTTATAAACCGACTCGATGAGATTATTACATTCGACCAACTTGATATCAATGCACTGGAGAAAATCATTGATATTGAACTGAAAGGACTTTACGAACGTATGGAATCTTTAGGTTATAAGCTGGTTATCGATGATGCAGCCAAGCGTTTTGTTGCGTCCAAAGGATATGATGTACAATTCGGCGCACGTCCTTTGAAGCGCTCCATCCAGAATAATCTGGAAGACGGACTGGCAGAACTTATCCTGAATGAAGATCCTCAAGCAGGAGATACTATTCATGTTGGTTTAAACGCAGAAGGAAATGAAATAAAGATGGAAATTGTAAAATAAAGCAATACGATAAGCATTAAAGAAACAGACAAAATGTCAGGCGAAATTCGTCTGGCATTTTTTTTGTCAGTATGCCATCGTAATTTGTTACAAACGAATCAAAATAGTAAAAAATTAAAATATAAGAACTATGCAAAAAGGTAATATTGGGGTAACAACAGAGAACATCTTCCCCATCATTAAGAAATTTTTATATAGCGATCATGAAATATTTCTTCGTGAATTAGTTTCAAATGCAGTCGATGCTACACAAAAACTGAAAACTCTGGCATCTACAGGAGATTTCAAAGGCGAATTAGGCGACCTTACTATCCATGTAAAAATAGATAAGGATACAATTACCATCTCCGATAGAGGTTTAGGACTTACTGCCGAAGAAATAGATAAATATATCAACCAGATTGCCTTCTCTGGAGCTAATGACTTCCTGGAAAAATATAAGAACGATGCAAATGCAATCATCGGACATTTCGGATTAGGTTTCTATTCTGCCTTCATGGTAGCAAAAAAAGTAGAAATAGTAACCCGTTCTTATAAAGAAGATGCCAAAGCTATCAAATGGAGTTGTGACGGAAGTCCTGAGTTTACTCTGGAAGATGCAGAAAGAGATGACAGAGGAACAGATATCATTCTGTACATCGACGACGACTGCAAAGAATTTTTGGAAGAGTCACGTATACAGGGATTGCTTAACAAATACTGTCGTTTCCTGCCGGTTCCGGTTGCTTTCGGAAAGAAGAAAGAATGGAAGGATGGCAAACAGGTAGATACAGAAGAAGACAATATCATCAACAGCTCTTGCCCTATCTGGACTAAAAAGCCAAGCGAACTGAAAGATGAAGATTACAAGAAATTCTACCGCGACTTGTATCCGATGTCGGACGAACCTTTATTCTGGATTCATCTGAATGTAGACTATCCGTTCAACCTGACAGGTGTACTTTACTTCCCTAAGATAAAGAGTAATATCGACTTGCAGAAAAACAAAATACAGTTATACTGCAATCAGGTATATGTTACAGATTCTGTAGAAGGTATCGTACCCGACTTCCTGACATTGCTTCATGGTGTAATCGACTCACCTGATATACCACTGAACGTTTCACGTTCTTACTTGCAGAGTGATTCGAATGTAAAAAAGATTTCTACATACATCACCAAGAAAGTGGCAGACCGTCTGCAATCTATCTTCAAGAACGACCGTAAAGAGTTTGAAAACAAATGGGATGACCTGAAGATTTTCATCAATTACGGTATGCTTACTCAGGAAGATTTCTACGAGAAAGCAAATAAGTTCGCCTTGTTCAAAGATACAGACAGCAAATATTATACTTTCGAAGAATATCAGACTCTGATTAAAGACAATCAGACAGATAAGAACGGAAGTCTGATTTATCTGTATGCCAACAACCTCGACGAACAATATACATACATTGATGCTGCAAAGAACAAAGGATACAATGTATTGCTGATGGACGGACAATTAGATGTTCCGATGATAAACATGCTGGAACAAAAGTTCGAAAAGAGCCATTTCACACGTGTCGACAGTGATGTAATCGACCGTCTGATTGTCAAAGAAGAACAGAAAGGTGAAGAATTGGCAGATACCAAACGTGAAATTTTGGCAACTGTATTCAACGGCCAGTTACCTAAGGTACAGAAGACAGAGTTCCATGTAGAAACACAAGCTATGGGAGAAACATCCGCTCCTATCATTATAACTCAGGCTGAATATATGCGTCGTATGAAAGAAATGGCCAACATACAGCCGGGAATGAGTTTCTATGGAGAAATGCCTGATATGTTTAATCTGGTTCTTAACAGTGACCACCGACTGATCAAACAGGTATTGGATGATGTAGAAGCTTCCTGCTCAGAAAAGCTGGTTCCTGTAGAATCTGAAATCGCTATGCTGAAGCTTCGCGAAAGCGAACTCCACAAAGCTCACGAAGGCAAGAAGGATGAAGAAATTCCTACAACAGAAAAAGATGAACTGCATGACATCGAGAAGAAGCTTGATGAACAGAAAAAACAAAAAGACAGTATCATCAATGAGTATGCTGCAAGCAATAAGGTCGTACATCAGTTGATCGACTTGGCCTTATTACAGAACAACATGCTGAAAGGGGAAGCTCTGACAAACTTCGTAAAACGTAGTATTGACCTGATCTAAAAGCATTCTCTCTCAAAATATCTAACGCCGGATAAGGGCTTCAGCCTTTTATCCGGCGTTTTTTTGTCTATACATACAATTTTCAATATCAATCTTCTATAAATTCTTCATCTTCTTTTGTCAAAAATATCATGAATTTTTTAAAAAATTTGTACGAAAGTAAGGAAGCTTTGTACAAATTTTCAAAAAACATCAGGTTCTTTTCCGGCAATGTTCTGATTCATCAAAATTATCTATAGCCAAATCTTCCTTAAAAGGACGCAATTTTTCCCTTTTTCTTGAATAGATAAGGAGTTTTTTTCTATCTTTGGTTTTATATCAAAAATAATTCTATTGATGAAAAAAGCATTATATATGTTCTTCCTGCTTTTTGTTCTGACATTCCAGATACAGGCACAAAAAGTTGGTCTTGTATTAAGTGGAGGCGGAGCAAAAGGCCTGACCCACATAGGTATCATCAGGGCATTAGAGGAAAATCACATTCCTATCGACTATATAGCCGGAACATCTATGGGAGCTATTGTGGGTTCGCTATATGCCATGGGGTATTCGCCCGATGATATGGAAAGATTACTGAAATCGGACAGTTTCAAACGATGGTATACGGGAAATATAGAGGAAAAATATATTTACTACTTCAAGAAAAACCCTCCTACTCCTGAATTCTTGAATATCAGGGTTTCTTTAAAAAATCCCCTGCACAAGGTAAAAACGCAGTTTCTTCCTTCCAGTGTGGTAGATCCGTTGCAAATGAATCTGGCCTTTCTCGAGCTCTTCGGTCAGGCTACTGCTGCATGCAACAATGACTTCAACCAGCTTTTTGTGCCTTTCAGATGTGTTGCTTCGGACGTATACAACAAAAGACCGATGATCTTTGAAAAAGGAGATCTGGGAGATGCTGTCCGGGCTTCCATGAGTTTCCCTGCCATGTTCAAACCCATAGAAATAGATTCGACACTGGTTTACGATGGAGGAATCTACAATAATTTCCCCGTAAATGTAATGGTAAACGATTTTCATCCGGATGTCATTATCGGAAGTGTAGTAAGTTCCAACCCGGGAAAGCCTCAGGAGGGAGATATCATGGGACAGCTGGAAAACATGATTATGCAAAAGACTGATTACTCTCTACCCGACTCATTGGGCATTTTGATGACTTTCAAGTACGACAATGTGAATCTGATGGATTTCGACCGCTTTGACGAACTCCACGACATCGGTTACAACCGTACCATACAGCTCATGGATTCTATTAAGGCACGTATCTCACGACGAATCAATTATCGTCAACTGGAGCTGAAACGTATTGCTTACAAGAAAAATATGCCAGAGCTGCGCTTTCGCGAAATCTCGATTACAGGCGGAAACGAGCAGCAAAAGAAATATATTCGCAAAGAGTTCCATTCGTCGGATCACGAAATATTCTCTTTGGAAGACTTACGGAAAGGTTACTTCCGTCTGATGTCGGACAATATGATATCAGAAATCATTCCGCATGCAGTATACAATAAAGTTGATACAACGTTTACCCTACACTTAAAAGTAAAGATTGAAGATGACTTATCGCTCCGTGTAGGAGGAAACGTAGGCTCAAACGGCGCTAACCAAATTTATGTAGGAGCTACCTACCACAACTTAAACAACTTCTCAAAAGAAGTTTCGCTAGACGGACAGCTAGGACAAATTTATAACAATTTGCAAATAGCAGGACGCATTGATTTCCCTACCCATATCCCAACATCCTTCCGCCTGGTAGGATCAATCTCTTCATTCGATTATTTTAAGCAAGAAAAACTTTTCTCAAAAGGTAATTCTCCTGTTTTCAATAAAAAGAAAGAGAATTTTGTCAAGCTGCTGGTTTCAATGCCTTTCCTTACACGCCAGAAAGCAGAATTCGGCATCGGAATCGGAAAAATACAAGACCTGTATTTCCAGAACAATGTCATTGACTTCAACAATGACAAAAATGATATCAGCAACTACACTATTTTCGGAGGGTCTGTGGCAATGGACGGAAATACACTAAACAGCAGACAATATGCCACAGCAGGACGCAGAGAGAGACTTGTGGCACATATATACACCGGAACGGAATCATATGAAGCAGGATCAACTCCAGACCCGTATAACGGTACATATAATTATGTCCAGTCCTGGCTGCAATTATCCTATGAAATGGAACGATATTATTCGCTTTCCTCCAAATTCGTATTGGGGAACTATATTCGCGCCTACTATTCTTCACGTAATTTCAGCCATAATTATACCGCAACCATGATGCAGGCAGGTGAATTCTCACCTACACCACATAGCAAGATTACGTATAATGAAGCTTTCCGTGCCAATCAGTTCATCGGAGCCGGCATTATGCCTATCTTCCAGATAACACCAGTCTTCCATGCCAGAGCAGAATTTTATGGCTTTGCTCCTATTTTTCCGATAATGCGTGACGAAGAATCGAAAGCATATTACGGTGAATTATTCAGCAAAATAGAATATATGGGAGAAATTTCACTTGTTGCCAAACTTCCATTCGGAGCGATAAGCGTTTACCTAAATCACTATAGCTCACCGTCAAACAACTGGAATCTTGGCATTACATTGGGCTGGCAGATATTTAATTCACGATTTATCGAATAAAAAACTTAAAAAAAAGAGCGAAAATATTTGGAAGTTTAGCAGAAACTCTATACCTTTGCACCCGTTAAGAAAAAAGACATGGCCGCGTAGCTCAACTGAATAGAGTAGCTGACTACGGATCAGCCGGTTACAG